>ERZ791891.861-NODE-861-length-13007-cov-20.394920_pt1 | contig 13007 bp, 7 predicted proteins | sample MGYA00510155_ERZ791891 | MGnify/ENA primary metagenome ERZ791891 (study PRJEB30046, sample SAMN00792061) | human gut metagenome | study: EMG produced TPA metagenomics assembly of the A metagenome-wide association study of gut microbiota in type 2... | reverse complement strand
CAGTTCCTCGATGCTGATGCAGCTTTCGCCATTCAGTTCCTTCCACGTTCTCACGGTGGTGATGTTGAAATGGCTGCGCACCCAACTTTCTTTCTTGTCAGCAAACTGGGCAGCTGTGCGAATGCCCATATAATCGAGCTTTCTGGAAATCTGTCGTCCGATTCCCCATACATCTTCTATAGGGAACAGCGACAAGGCTTTGTGTCTTCGTTCATCGGTATCGATGAGGCAGCAGCCCTGGTAGCCCTTGTATTTCTTGGCGAATTTGGATCCGATTTTTGCCAGGGTTTTGGTTTCTGCGATGCCGATGGAGATAGGGATTCCCACGGCTCGGAGCACATCGGCAGAAATCCTGGCGCCATATTGATGCAGCAGGGAGTCACCATTCAAGAAAGTTCCGTTTCCTTTCAGACTTTCCTGGAAGAAGTGCTCTGTCATGGGATGATCCGTTTCGAAAAAGCTCTTTGCCATGGAACTATCCACTTCGAAGAAACTTTCATCGATGGAGTATTGGTCGATGTGGGGCGAGTAGTGCGACAACATCGACATTACCCTATTGGAGAGTGAGCCATAGAGTGTATAGTTGCTGGAGAAAATGGCTACGCCTTCTGCCTCCAGTTTTTCCTTTACCTGATAGAAGGGGTCGCCCATCTTATATCCCAAAGCCTTGGCTTCTTCTGAGCGTGCAATGACGCACCCGTCGTTGTTGCTCAAAACAACTACGGGCTTTCCTATCAAGTCGGGGCGAAACACTCGTTCGCACGAACAGTAGAAGTTATTGCAATCAGCCAATCCTATCATTTTCTTATCTTACAAATCCTTTCGTGTTGCAAAATTACAAAAAATATTCGAAACGCTAGTCTTTATCTAGGATAATTTCCCTTAAGGCAAAAAATATTTTCCCTTAAGGGTAAATAAATTCAGGAAAATCATAGGATGATTAGAAAGAAAATCTCCGAAAGGCTTGGGCTTTTCGTGGATTTTTTGTAATTTTGCCTTTTAAATAAGGTAAATGCTTTCGATTTCTGAAAAATTGAATGTGTTTATAGAAGGATTAAAAGGATTAAAAAGTTTAAAACGAAACGGTATGAAAAATATGTTGGCATTGAGCCAGGAACGATTCTCGGCTCGCAAGTTTACCTCTGAGGCGGTAAGCCAGGAGGATGTGGATTACATCATGGAATGTGTGCGTTTGGCACCATCGGCAGTGAACAGGCAGCCTTGGCTTTGGCTCATCGTCCGCTCGGATGAGGCTAAGCAGAAGTTGCAGCAGTGCTACGACCGCGAGTGGTTCAAGACGGCTCCGATGTATATCGTGGGCATGAGAAATGTGAACGAGAATTGGGTTCGCAGATACGATGAGAAGCCTCATGGAGATATTGATGTGGCAATAGCTGCCGAGCATCTCTGTCTGGCTGCTACTGAAAGAGGTTTGGGAACCTGCTGGGTATGCAATTATGATACTGAGAAGATGCAGCTGCTATTCCCACGTGGGGGATATGAGGCTGTGGTCATCATTCCTATCGGGCATATTGCCGATGATTGTCCTCGTGCCGAGAAGAAGCGCAAGGAGATGAGCGAGATAGTAGAGGAAATCTAGCATTTTAAAAGAAGTGGTCATGGAAATGAACGAAGAATCCATCCTGGCATGGAACATTATAGAAAAGACAAGTGCCAACCTTTTCCTTACGGGAAAGGCGGGCACAGGTAAGACGACCTTCCTCAAGCGATTGAAAGAACTGTCGCCTAAACGCATGGTGGTGCTGGCTCCTACGGGCATCGCTGCCATCAACGCTGGAGGAATGACCATTCATTCGTTCTTCCAACTTCCGTTTTCGCCATACGTGCCAGGTACGACCTTCGGTAGTGGCGAACAGAAACGCTATAAATTCAGTAATCTGAAACGTAACATCATCCGAAGCATCGACCTGCTTGTCATCGACGAAATCAGTATGGTGCGCAGCGATCTGCTCGATGCCATCGATTCCGTATTGCGTCAATATCGCAAGCGCCACGACTTGCCTTTCGGAGGCGTTCAGCTTCTCATGATAGGCGATTTGCATCAGCTTGCTCCTGTGGTTACTCCGCAGGAAGAGCAGATGATAGGGCAGTATTATGATACCCCTTTCTTCTTCAGCAGCAATGCCTTGAAGCAGGCGGGCTATCTTACCATCGAACTCAAAAAGGTGTATCGTCAGCAAGACCAGCAGTTTATTTCTCTTCTTAATCAGATTAGGGAGAACAAGGCTTCCGAAGCCACGTTGCAGGCTCTGAACCAGCGATATATCCCAAATTTCGAACCGCCTAAGGAGGGCAACTATATCCGTCTTACCACCCATAATGCTCCTGCACAGTATATCAACGAGCAGCAGCTTGCAGCCCTTCCGTCGCAGGCGTATTCCTTTACTGCCGAGGTGGAAGGCAATTTCCCGGAATCATCTTATCCTGCTGATTTCAAGCTCATCTTGAAACCGGGAGCGCAGGTGATGTTTATCAAGAACGATCCGCAGCACCGTTTCTATAATGGTATGATTGGCGAGGTGCGCACCATCATCGGCGACAAGATTACCGTGCGCAGCAAGGATACCTACCAGGATTTTGAACTGGAACAGATGGAGTGGACCAATTCGAAATATACTCTGAATGAGGAAACCAAGGAAATTGAGGAGAGCGTGGAAGGACGGTTCCGCCAGTATCCGCTCCGACTGGCGTGGGCGATTACCATTCATAAGAGTCAGGGTCTTACCTTTGAGCATGCCATCATCGATGCTTCCCATAGCTTTACCCATGGTCAAACCTACGTGGCGTTGAGCCGCTGCAAGACTCTGGAAGGTATGGTGCTCAGTCAGCCGTTGTCTCGTGGCGCCATCATCAGCGACCAGACGGTGGATGCCTTCAATAGCCAACTTGCTTCGCCTAGTCAGGAACAAATCAGCTATCTGGAACAGCAATATGTGTTGCACTGCATTGGTGAGCTCTTCGATTTCTATGCCATCAGTGGCAGTTATGAGCACTTGATGCGTTGCCTGGTGGAGTTCTTTACGGGTAAATATCCTCGTGTGGTGGGCGAGTATCAGAAACTGCAGGTAGTATTGAAGAGTCTGATTAGTGTATCGGATAAATTCCGTGTGCAATACACTCGCATGCTGGGGCAGAATCCTGATGTGGGTCAAGCCGAACTGCAAGACCGCATCCACAAGGGTGCCCAGTATTTCTTGGATAAGATAAGTATTCTGAGCGATTTAATCAGAAAGTCGAACCTTGATACAGACAACAAGGTGGGCAAGAAGCAGTTTGAAGACCGCTTTTCTGTTTTTTCAGAAGATGTAAGATTGAAGGAGAGACTTCTGCGATATGAGCAGAGCGCCGAGTTCAGCGTGACAGATTATCTGAAGAAAAAGGCACAGTTCCTCTTGATGGATGAGACTGCATCTTCTGGAACGGGTTCGGGTGCGAATGGTTCTGGTGCTGGTAAGAAAGCGAGAAAACCAAAGAATTCGAATGGTCCAAAGGAGCCGAAAACTCCAACTAAGGAAATCAGTTACAACCTTTATAAACAAGGTATGACCGTGGATCAGATTGCAGAGGAACGTGGTTTTGTCAGGAGTACTATTATCGGTCATCTCATTCCATACGTGAAAGAAGGAAAGGTTGGCTTGCGTGCACTGATATCAAGTGCCCATGAGAAGAAGATTCGAGATTTTATGAAGGCTCATCCTGATATAGAGCACTTCAGCGAGATCAAGGAGGCGATGGGGGATGGCATCGACTACTCCGAGATCAAGCTGATTTGTGATTTGATGGAAGACGAGGGATAATGCGTGCAGATGCTTAGCCCACGATTTCGATGGTACTGCTCGAATTATTGCCCTCCTGGTTCACCCGAATCTGTACGGGGATACGTTCTTTAAGTTCTTCCACATGACTGATGATACCCACATGGCGTCCCGACTTGGAGTGGAGACTGCGCAGGGTATTGATGGCATGTTGCAGCGGTTCGCCGCTCAAGGTTCCGAAACCCTCGTCGATAAAGAGGGTATCCACAGAGAGCTGGGTGCCGATGTCGCTGAGTGCAAGTGCCAGGGAGAGCGAGACGAGAAAGCTTTCACCTCCCGAAAGGGTGCTGGCGGCTCGGCTCACATAGCCCTGATAGGCATCTTCAAGAGATATGACGAAGGTGCCAGGTACCACCTTTAATATATAGCGGTCGCTGAGCGTTCGCATATATCCGTTGGCTGAGTGGATGAGGCTGGCGAGTACATAACTCTGGGCGATGCGACGGAACTTGTTGCCAGTGGCATCGCCAAGAAGCTGGTTCAAACGGCTCCACTTTTCAAAGTCGGCTTTCTTCTGTGCTGATTCCTGCAGAAGTGAGCCGACTTTCGCTTTGTTGGAGCGGTCGATTTCCAGGTCTCTGATGATTCCGCCACGCTGGTTGCCCAGTTCAGAAAGCTGGGCTTCGAGCGATGCGATGCTGGTGGAAATTCTTGTGTCTAAGGATTCTTCTTCAGAAATCTTCTCATCTTCATCAAACAAAGCTTCATATTCTCCTGTATGGAGTTGATAAGCTTTTTCCAGTTCATCCCAAACCGTTTGTTTGCTGACCAACTGCTGTTTTATACGATTGATAGCTTCCGTCTTTTCGGCAATATCAGACTGTTGGAGTGTGTCGAGTTGCTTCAAGAGGTTCTCATCCAGCAATATCTCCTGTTCTTCTTCTGTGGATTTCTTCAACATCTCCTGTTCTTTCTCCATGAATCTCTTCAGCCATTTTTGGGCTTCTTCTTCCTTCTCTTTTGCCACATTGATTTGTTGCAGGGCAGCCGTCATCTGGCTTTGCAATTCAGAAGCTCTGGTAAGTACTTTTGGAATACGTTTCAGCATCAGTGGCTCTTTTGAAGGTGTTCCCCAGGTTGGCATGAGCTTGACGATGGCATCCAGAACTGCGGCAAGATTCTTGTTGCCCTCTTCAAATTGCTTAAGTTCTGCAACAAGTTTCTGCTGTTTCTCGGTGTTCATCTTGTAGGTGATGGCACCATCTTCAACCTCTTTTCCAAACTCGGTAAGCATTGTATGCCAATCATTTTTCCATGATAGTTTTTCGGCTTCTCCAATCAGTAAATGGATATCTTGCAGTGCCTTCTCGCTGGTCTTGTTCTGTAAGGAAATCTGAGCTTCGATAACTTCAATACGATGCTGGGTATCATCCACTTTCTGCTGTGCGGCTAACATCCCATTTCTTTGCACTTCGTATTCCTGAAGTTTCTGGTCTCTGAGCGTTCTAAGCTTTTTAGCCTCTTTTTCCTTGGCTTCGGCTTCTGCAATTTGAGCAGATACCTTTTCAAGGTTTGCCCGAGTCTGTGCTTCGCCGTTTTCTCCTTCCGGAATCTTTTTTGCTGCTTCCTGGGCTTTTTGGGTAGCCTTGGCTAGCGATTCACAGCATTTGGCAAAGACCTTCTGTTCGTTGGCAAGACTGTTCTTTAAAGCCTTGATGTCTGCATCCAGGGCATTTTGGCTTGTTAATATCTTGTTGTATTCGTTCTCGGCATCCTTATAAAGCTTTTCTGCTTCTACAACCAGGGCATCGATATTGTCTTCGTGGGGCAGAGTATTTTCTATTCGTTGTTGGCAAACGGGGCAGGTGTCGCCTATTTGCAACTTTATTCTGATGCTTTTAGCCCATTTGTTAATACTTTCCCGTTGCTTTTCATACGCAAGCTGGAGGGCATTCTTTCGGATTTCTGCATCATGAGATTCCTGCGTTAAAACCTGTAACTGCTTTTCTTTTTCCTGGATAGAGTTTTGAAGTTGAACCAGATTCTCCTTCGAAAGGACATGACGATTCTGCTCCTCGTGTAGGAGTTCGAGGAGATTCTTGGCTGTTTGAATGTCGTTGAGAAGCGTTTTGAGTGATTCTTGTTGCTGTCGAAGTTGAGGCAGATGAAGGTGTTCCAGCTCAGTTTCTGCCTCCTGTGCCTTGATAACCTGTTGGTTATATGTTTTCTGGCATTCTTCGAGCATCGTCTTTGATTTCTCAAGCTTTGGCAGATACTGGGTGCTCAGTTCCTTCTTGATCTGATTGGCATACTGCAGGTTGTTCGCTGCATCTTTCTTGTTCTTCAAAAATGATTCGATGAGCGTATTCAGGGTCTGTGCATTTTCGTAAAGATGCACTTTGGGTGCTTCTTGGGCCAGGTAGTCGTCTATACTCTTAATGGATAAAGCGATGGTCTGCTCCTGCTGAAGCTCATAGCTTTGTGCTCCCTGAATCTGTCGGAATGTTTGCTCTAAAGATTGCAGTTGGGCTTCCAGTTGCAGGATGGTCTTGGCGCATGATGCAGCTTCGTTCATCTTGGCGCGAGCCTCGATGGTATGATTCCAAAGGGCGATGGTTTGCTCTTGCTGTTGGGTTTCGTCGCTTTCGGCGATGAATTTCACATGTGCCAGATCTTCTTTTGCCTGCTCTTTCCGCTGACGGAAATCCTGTTCCCGCTGAAGCCAGCGAAGCTTTTTCTGCTCCTTTTCCAGGGTGTTTTTGATTTGCTGGCTTTGCTCATCCAGCTGTTGCAACTGGTTGCTTTTCTGGGCGATTTCTTCATCGTTCAGAATCTGAATGCCTTCAATCTTTTGTTGGGAATCCTCCCAAATCTTCTTTTTCTCTACAGTTTGCTCAAAGATTTTGGCTCCAATTCTAGAGTAGGCATCCACACCTGTGATTTTCTCCAGAATTTCGGCTTTCTCATCATCCTTGCTGTTAAGAAATCGGGTAAACTCACCTTGTGCCAGGAGGGTGGTGCGGCAGAATTGCTTGAAATCCAAACCGATGGCGAGGGCTATCTCCTCACGAATCTCCTTATCTTTGGCATAGGTAAAATCGGTATCCAGATTGCGGAGTGCCCATTTCTTGTTCTGTATCTTGCCTGTCACCTTGTTGCGGGCTCTTGCCACCGACCATTGTGCCTCGTAATGCACATCGTTGCTGCCTATAAAGGTAAGGCGCACGAAAGCCTCACCGGTATTGCGGCGCATCAGTTGCACTGGGTCTTTAATCTTGATATCTTTTTCGTTGTCACGCATTTCTCCCTGCATGCTCGTGTTTTCGAGACGGGGAGTGCTGGCATAGAGCGCCAGACAGATGGCATCGAGGAGGGTTGATTTGCCTGCACCCGTCTTTCCGGTGATGAGGAACACCTCGCTATCGGCTAGGGGCTGAGCCTCGAAGTCGATGGTTGCATCCTCGATAGAAGCGATGTTATGTATTTGGAGTTGTTGTAGAATCATATTGTTACAGTGAAGAGTAAAGAACTAAGTGTGAGGAATCAGAATCCCGGCACTTATAACTGTTCGGTTATTTCTTTAAACATTTCCTTGAGTTCATCATCGAAGGTAATGCCGCAATCTTCGGCGTATCGTCGGGCGATGTCGATAGGAGCTTCCGACTGGAATTCCCGTACGGTCATTGTTCGAGGTTGGGATGTTTCGGAATGTAGTTTTCTTCGGGTGTTGATGAGGCAGAAGCGGCATTGCTTATCCTTTACAAGTTGTGCTGCCTCCTGGCTGGCTGCCACGGGAAGGAAATCTTCTACTTCCACATTCAGGCGGATATAGGCAGGGATATCAGAAGGGAAATCTTCCAAAAGCTTCTTTGCTTTATCCCAGGAAGTGAAGTTTCCTTGCAGGTTTTCAGAAGCGGGCAGGGTGACCAGCGGCTTAGGGTTTTCTATAGCAATCTTCTTGAGTTCCACTTCATCCCCATGCTTGCCGATGGTGATGAGGCTCACACTATGCTCATAGTTCTCATCAAAACTTACTGCCATCGGACTTCCCGCATAGCGGATACGATGGTGGCTGCTACGAATCCACTGCTCATGGTGGATATGACCTAAGGCAAGATAATCATATCCTTCTCCCAAGTCGCTGATTTCCAAAGAATCTATTCCTCCTACAGTATATTCTGTAGCATTGTCGTGTCCCTTGAAATCGCAACCCTTTACGGTGGTATGCGCCATCATGATAACAGGAAGTTCCTGGTTCCTTTCTTTCACTTTATCCAGAATTTCTTGGAAGAATCCTTCGGGAATGCTTCGCTCGTAGCAGTAAGGAACGGCTACGATGTAACCCTTGATTTCGTCTTGCGGTTTCTTCTTCCCTTTTACTTCGATGATGTGATTTTCAGGATGCTCCTTGTCTATATTTCCAACAGAAAATACCTTTAATGCCTGCCAGGGAGTCTTGAAAATCTCGTGCTTGGTTCCGCTGTCATGATTGCCTGCGGTGATGACGATGGTCATGTCGGGATTTGTCTCGTGAATCTGCACGATGGCATTGGTGAACATCGTTTGTACGGCAGCTGAGGGCTGAGAGGTATGATATACATCGCCCGAGAGGAGAAAAGCATCTGGCTTCTCCTCTCTTACGATGTCTATGATTTGAGCGAGCATGGCAGTCTGTTCTTCGGTACGGTCGAAGTTGTAGAGCGTATGTCCCAGATGCCAGTCGCTGGTATGTAAGATTTTCATATCAACTTTCTATAGTTTCTTAACTGCATCTTCCAATTGCTTCAGGGCTTGCTGGAGGATGCTTCTTGGTGTTGCCACATTCAGTCGCATGAAGCCTTCGCCGCCAGGACCAAACATTTCGCCATCGTTCAGTGCCAGGTGTGCCTTGTCGATGAAGAGGTCGAGGAGGGCATCGTGTGAAAGCTTCAGGTCTTGGCAGTTGAGCCATACGAGGAAGGATGCCTGTGGGCGCAGCGGACGGATGCCAGGGATATGCTCTCGGCAATAATCCTCTACGAATCGGATGTTGTCCTCTATGTAGGCAAGCATTGCCTTTCGCCATTCTTCTCCCTTGCGGAAGGCGGCAATGGTGGCAATAGGGGCGAACAGGGTTGGTTCGTCTAATTCGTTGGCAGACAACCATGTGTAGAACTTCCTGCGAAGCTGGTCGTTGGGAACAATGGCGTAACTGCTCACGATACCAGCGATGTTGAAGGTCTTGGATGGTGCCTGGAAGGTGATGCTGATGTCTCTTGCCTTGTCAGAAACCGAAGCGAATGGGATGTGCTTGTGCCCGAAGAGAGCCATGTCGGCATGAATCTCATCGCTGATAACGAGCAGATGGTGCTCGTAGCAGAAGTCGGCGAGTTACTGAAGTGTCTCCTTGCTCCAGGTGATTCCGCCCGGATTATGAGGGTTGCAAAGAATGAGTATCTTGCACTTTTCATCGCAAACTTTCTCCAGGTTTTCGAAGTCCATCTCGTAATATCCATCCTCCTTCATCTTCAGCGGATTGAAGACCACCTCTCTGCCGTTACCCTCTGGAGTGAGGCGGAATGGGTGATAAACGGGTGGCTGGATGATGACTTTCTCATCAGGACGGGTGAAGACATTCACCACGAGTCCGATACCTTTTACAATACCTGGAATGAAGCGGATCCACTCTCGCTTCACATCCCACTGGTGGTGGTCATGCACCCAGTCGATGATGCTAGGCAGATAATCGGCTGGCTCCATGGTGTAGCCGAAGAGCGAATGTTCCAATCGTGCCTTGAGGGCATCTGTGATGAATGATGGGGTCTCGAAATCCATATCGGCTACCCAAAGTGGCAGCAGGTCGTCGCGTCCCCAGCGAGGCAGCAGGGCACCATGTTTGAGGTCGTCGCTGCCCGAACGGTCTATTATCTTATCGAAATCGTACATGTTTTTACTTTGAACTTTGAGCTTTGAACATTGAACTTTATGATTAGCCTTTTTCTCTGACCTGTTAACTGTAAACTATTAACTATCAACTAAAAGAAGACTATCAACTTTCAACCGCCTGCTTGATGTCTTCGAAGAGGTCGTCTACATCTTCCAGACCTACGCTCAGTCGGATGGTCGTGTCCTTAACATCCATTGATCTACGCATGTTCTCAGAGAATGCACCGAAGATGGTGCTTGCCGGGTGGATGGCAAGCGAACGGTTGTCGAAGAGGTTGGTGGCACGATGGATGAGCTTCAGATTGTTGAGGAAGTTGAAGCATGCCTCCTTGCTTTCCAAGTCGATGCAGATCATGGCTCCTGCTGTTTTGCCAAACTGGCGCTGTGCCAACTCGTGATAAGGGTTGTCTTCCAAACCAATATAGTTCACATATTGAATTTGTGGCAGAGTGCGCAATTTTTTTGCGAGTTCCAGGGCGTTGCTGCTCTGTACACGATAGCGGGCATCGAGCGTTTCGAGTCCGATGGTCTGCATATAGGCTACCTGTGGTGTCATGTAGGCACCGAAGTTGAAGAGCATCTCACCATAGAGGCGCTTGGCAAAATCGCCATTGTAAGGGGTTCCGTAGTCGATGACCAGACCGCCGAGCGAGGTTGCACCACCGCTTACATACTTGGAACTGGAAACTACCTCGATATCCACACCCAAGCTCTTTGCTGAAAATTGGGTGAAAGGAATCACGGTAGAATCTACCACCAAAGGCACATTCTTCTCGTGAGCCACTTCTGAAATAGCCTTCAAATCGGCAACCTCCAACTGTGGGTTGGTCAGAATTTCAAGGAATACGCAACAGGTGTCGTCGTCGATAGCCTCACGCACAGCCTCGATATTGGTTAAATCGCGTAGGCGGACCTTTACGCCAAAACGGCGCAGGGTAGCCACGAGCAGCGCATAGGTATTACCGAAGAGATGCTTCGAGGTGACGATGTTCTTGCCTTGTGCCGCCAGCGACATGAGGGTATTGCTGATGGCAGCCATGCCTGAGTTGAACGCAGTGGCGTGAGCGGCATCAGTCAATGCAGCCACACGTCGCTCCAGATTAGTAACCGTAGGGTTTTCTACTCGCGAGTAATCAGGAGCCTTGATTTTGTCTGTAAATGCCTCCGACATGATGGCAGCATTGTCAAACTCGTAGGCGAGGGTGTTATATACTGGCACGCTCAGCGAATCGTAGGCATCGCGGCGCTCATACTCCAAATGAATGGCTTGGGTCTGTTTCTTCATTTTATCCTATATATATAATAATGTGTATTTATTAATCTCTTGCATCAAGCAATCGAAGAGTGTATTGAACAATCTTTTGGGTTGTTTCTCGCTTCTATCTATTTTGACTGCAAAATTATAAAAAAAACTCTAGTTTTCCTATACAAATGTTAGATATTTTGTTTAAAAAGATATAATATTGGTAGGATTTCTTCCTTTTTAGGGGATGAAGTAGCAGGAATTTCTATTTTTTGCAGTACCTTTGTACCCATGAAGAAAAAAAAGTTGATTATAATAGCTTTGAGTATGCTGATGGTACTTCCTGTTTACTCCCAGGACAAGCGTTATCATGGCGATGGCATTGATGATGTTCTTCGCTTTGTTCCTACCATTGCCGTCTTTGGATTGAAGGCGTGTGGAGTGGAGGCTGAAAGTACTTGGCAGCGAAGAATCGGTGCCCAGGTACTGGCATTTGGTGTGAATGCTGCCGTGACATATTCACTGAAGCATGCTATCCATGAGAAACGTCCAGATGGAACGGACAATCATTCGTTTCCTTCGGGGCATACTTCTGTCGCCTTTTCTGGAGCCACTGTCCTGATGCACGAATACCGTAAGGTTTCGCCTTGGATTGGTGTGGCAGGTTATGCTGTGGCTACTACCGTGGCGGTGGATAGAGTAAGAAGAAATCGCCATCACTGGGGTGATGTAATGGCAGGTGCCGCCATTGGTGTGGCTTCTGCTGAGGCTGGCTATCTGCTGGGTGACTGGATTCTGGGAAAGAAAAAGAAGAAGGCAAAGGAAATGGATGGGGAGTTGGAAAAGGAGAATGGGGTGAACGATAACCTCAGTCTCTCGGTTGCTCCTACAGGCATCGAATTTGCCATCAAACTATAATGCTTTTTGAAAGAGGAAAAAATTGAATCGAACAGATAAAAGATATACATAAAATCATGATGAAAACAACAACCATGAGCCTTAAGGCTCTTACTTTTAGCGTTGCTCTCTGTGCTTCGCTCGGCTTGTCGCTTTCTGCGAATGCCGAGACCATCGAAGTGCAGAAGCTGAAGCATGCCGGCCCTTATCCTGTGGCTACCCCTTGGATGGCGGATAGCGTAAATGTGAAGGGGGAGAAATTTTCGATGGAGAGTGTGCTTGACTCTCCACTTTCGTTTACTTTATTGAATAATGGAAAAGAGGTGGCTGCATCCCAGCTTCTAGCGGATAGCAAGCAGAATGCAATTCACCTGGCTTCTTTCACCGTATCAAATACCAGCCGTACCAAGGCTACCATCGAGGTGAAGGGTTTGAAGCAATATCGTCTCTTCGTTGATGGAGAGCAGGTGACCGTGAATGGCGACAAGGCAGAAACTACCTTGATACCATCTAATCATACTGTGGTGATTAAGTACCTCACTGAGTCATCTGACAAGGATTTCAAAATCAGCATTACCGCAGCCGATGGCAAGCAGCTCAGCGTAGGTGAATCTGCTGCCAGCACCAAGCGCGCATTCAATATATACGATGTGATCTGCATGCCTAACTATGCAAGTGTTCAGATGTCGCCGAACGGCAAGTTTATGATTGTGCGCAAGACTTGGGTAGATAGACAGGGCAAGAATCATAGCATCAACGAATTGCGAAACAGTCAGACCAACAAGGTGGTAGCTTCTTTCGAAGAGAGCGTAAGATGGATGCCTCGTACCAACAAGATGTACTTTACCCAGAAGGCGAGCGACAGCTCTATTGCCGGCGAAGGCAAGGCAGATGGCGAGCTGCAGCTCATCACCATCAATCCGCTCAATATGGATCGCGAAGTGTTGGCTGCCAATATTCCAGACGGATGGTTCCAGTTTACTCCCGATGAGAAGACGCTTATCTACACTCTTTATACCGAGGGCAGAAAGAAAGATGCGCAGGTGTATGATGTGAAGGAGCCTGATGACCGTCAACCAGGATGGCGAAGCCGTAGCTATCTTGCCAAGTTTGATTTGGCGTCGGGTGTTCTCCAGCCGCTCACTTTCGGCTATCACAACGTCTAT
>ERZ791891.859-NODE-859-length-13023-cov-2.635256_pt1 | contig 13023 bp, 6 predicted proteins | sample MGYA00510155_ERZ791891 | MGnify/ENA primary metagenome ERZ791891 (study PRJEB30046, sample SAMN00792061) | human gut metagenome | study: EMG produced TPA metagenomics assembly of the A metagenome-wide association study of gut microbiota in type 2... | reverse complement strand
CTTTTCATAGCTCTTCTTGGAAAAGGGTTATTTTTTAATCTCCTGATGGAGTATTTTTATAAAGAGTTCCGGCCGGTCCAGATTGACTAAATCGGGATGGACTTCAATCGCTTTTTTATATTCTTTTTCACTCGCATTCTGAATAGCAGCCATTATCTTGATATGATTGCTTTTGCAGAATTCTTTGAATTGATGAGTGATATTGAGGATATCTGTTTCTACATAGGCCGGGTGCATATTTTCATCCATTTCTCCAAAGCCGCTATATTGGAGGCATTTACTTTAATCTTCATTTCCGGAGCGATTTTGATAAATTCTTTCAGCATTTCTGAGTCTGCAAACCAGAAGAAACTTTTATTTTCATATCCTTTTTGGCGTACTAATGTAATCAAATCTTTTATCGGAGTTCCTCGTTTTACATCAAAAAAAATGTGTGCCTTTCCTTGTAGGGTATCTAGCATTTCGGCTATACGGGGTACGTGAATGCCGGTAAATCGAGAACTGAACCAACTGCCGGCGTCTAATTTTTCAATATCTTTGGATAGCATATCTTGAATGGGACCTTTACCGTTGGTAGTACGGTCTAAAGTTTCATCATGCAGATTATAAAGTATATTGTCTTTACTTTTGCGCACGTCCACTTCTATCCAGCCGGCTCCATGTTTCAATGCAGCTAGAGCTGATGGAATGGTGTTTTCCGGCGCTATATGGTTCGCTCCTCTGTGTACTACGATTTCGATAGAGTCCTGGTACATCATTTTATGGGCATGTATAGGAAATGGGAATAATGCCAAGATGGATGTCGCGATATGAAGTAATAAGATTTGATGACGTTTCATGAATTATTTTTTGCCTTAAAGGTTTTTATAAGAGCTTGCCGTAACAAGCCCTTATAAAAACTTATTTAATTTATCAATAACCGTAATTTTGCTTCCAGTTGGTGTTTGAATTCATCAAGCCGACAGATACAGGGAAGATTCTACGCCATTTCTCGGTCTTGGCTTCCGGATGATATTGATTTTTATATCCCCAGTCGTCTTCGAACTTTCCAAAACGGATTAGGTCATTGCGACGCCATGTTTCTGCGTAAAATTCACGTGCACGCTCTTCAAGCAACTCGTCCAATGAAGGAGAATGCTCCAATAATGGAGCGTTACAGTAGCTGCGTATTTGGTTGAACAGGGATTGTGGCGTATCACCGTTCGTAGCTGTTGCTCCCCGTAGAATAGCTTCTGCTTTCATCAGCAGAATATCTGCATAACGGAAGATAGGTACATCATTGCTTTGATTCCGGTTATAGAGGTTATAATCGTCTGCTTGAATAGCCCATTTGATGCATCGGTATCCCTGACACCATGCGTTCAAGTCATTTCCAAGATCCATTTGGTCATTCAAGATGGTGATATTCTTGGTGAGGACAACTTGTTGTCCGTTGTATATATAAGGTTCTGTTCCCATTGTATGTGTGCTGATGTCATAATAGTTGATCGCACCTTTCATGATGATGTCATTGCGTTCATCTCCTTCCAGGCAAAAACGGTCTGCTGCTTCAGGAGTGACGATGAAAACGCCTCCAGCATTTTTGGATAGTGTTATACCGAACAGTCCTTTGCCGTCCGCGCCGTCATTGTTGAATTTAGGCCAGAATTGAAAACGGGCGTAAGTATTGGCTCTGGTTGATGTTTCATTATTTTGGTATGGCATTGCATAGATGAAATCTTTGATCTGATAGCCGTTGTCCGGCATGAATTTCTTGCGATAACCATCACTGAGGTTGAAATGACCAGAGGCGATGATATCATCGCAATATTTTATGACATCATTCAATTTGGAATTAGTCATGCTTGGATCATAAGTAGCTACATCATCACAGGTATAAACAGCCCAGTTTATATAGAGTTTGGCAAGGAGAGCCTCAGCCATCCATTTGGTTGGCTTGCCATAAGTGGAAGCATCAACATCTTCTTTTAAACCGCCGGAAGCCAAAGCACGAAGCAGGTCGCTTTCGATAAATTTTGTAATTTCGGAACGGGGAGAACGGTCGATAGCTTCAGAATCGCCGATCAAATGGTCTAATTTGGGAGTTGCTCCGAATGTATCCATAAAAATAAAATGATAGAAAGCACGCATGGCAAGTGCCGGAGCAATCAAGGCTTCTTGTTCGGCATTGTTTTCATCCTCTCCACCCAGGTCAAAAATTGCTTGATTGCACTTTGTGATTGCAGCCGGAATATCACCGGCCCAGTCCACGTGTGCGTCTCCTGGAAGGCTGGCATGAAGAGAGGAATGGATATAATTGCCGCCATCATACCAGTTACCACCAAATGTCACTGCCATGAATTCATCAGAGGACAGCAGGGCAGCTTCCATATAACGACGTCCTAATGCTCCGCCGAATCCATAATACAAACCTGCCATTTTCGCTTCTTTGGCAATTTCGGAATCCGGGTATTCTGTATAAGTGGATTTAAGATCCACATCTAGATCTGTGCAGGAGGAGAAGGTGAACAGACCACCTACTAGCCAGGTTATTAATTTTATGCTATTTTTCATATCAGTTTTCAATTATATGGTTAGAAATTCATGTTTACACCGATCATAAATGAACGGGTACGCGGATAGTAATTGGTGCGTCTGTCCATACCCGGTTCCAAGCCTCCAAGGTTGATTTCCGGATCACGACCGGAGTAACCGGTAATGGTGAATACATTATTACAAGTAGCGTATAGCTTGAGCGAGTTTATCCAGTTACCAATTTTGCCGAAAGTATATCCCAATGAAACCGAGGACAGACGGAAATAACTACCGTTCTCTATCCAGCGATTGGATGGTGCTTGAGATTGTGTGTCTGTAGCACGGTGTTCGGTAGCTACGCTTTTTAATACATTGCGGCCTTCTTTCACAAAAGAAACATTAGAGTATTGTTCTGCAGTGGCGTTGTAGATATCTTGTCCAAGAACACCAGTAAAGAATAAATCGAGATTCCAGTTCTTGTATTGGAAGTTATTGCTCCAGCCTAAATTTAAATCAGGTTGTGCACAGCCGGTAATAGTACGGTCTCTATCAGTTTCAGGATCTGTGGTCGTTTCGCCTGTACGCTCACCCGTTTCAGGATCGTGTACATAAAAGATGGATACTCCTTGGTTATTGTAGCCGGCCCATTCGTAGGTGTAGAAGGTGCCGATAGGATGTCCTTCCATGATGCGCTGTACGTCTGCATTTGAAGAATAACCTGCGATTTCAGGATCGGCTGCACGGATATAATCTACGGAATATTCACTGTTGGATATACTTTCTACGTTATTTTTATTATGAGATAAGTTCAAACTGGTTTGCCAAGAGAAATTTTTTGTTTGTATAGGAGTGGCATTAATGGTAAATTCAATACCTTTATTGCTGATATCTCCCACATTGGCCGGCATGGTTCCGAAAGGATAGCGGTTTGTGGAAACCTCGTAAGTGTATATCAGGTCGCTGGTACGCTTGTCATAGTATTCGATGGTTCCTCCTAATCTGCCTCCAAAGAAGCTGAAGTCCAGCCCGATGTTCAACATGGCTGTACGTTCCCATTTTAGGTCTGGATTGGCATTTGAGGCGGCTGCCAGGGTATGGTAACTATTCTGTGTGCCATTGGCGTTTGTATAGTTGAACCAACCTGAAGTACTGTAAGTCTGGATAGCCGAATAAGCTCCGAATCCGAGTGAGTTACCACTAACACCATAACCAACACGGAACTTCAAGTCATCGAAAACATTTAAATCTTTGATGAACTTTTCTTCGCTCATACGCCATGCCAACGATGCAGATGGAAAAGTTCCCCAACGGTTGTTCTTTCCAAAAGCAGAGGAGCCGTCACGGCGAATTGTTGCTTGAAGCAGGTATTTGCTGTTGAAGGAGTAGTTGATACGTCCATAAAATGAGATCATACGTAAAGTTTCCAAATGACCGTTATTATTGCTGGTGATACCGCCATTCTGCCAATCCATTTTATTGGCAAGGTTCAGATTATAAAAGGTGGTGTTATCATTGTAAAAGTCGTAGACATCCAGACCGAAACTGTCATTGTCATCATTCTGTTCCCATGAATAACCGGCCATCAGGCCCAGTTTGTGGATATTGGCGAATGTATGATCATAGTTTATGTATGTTTCAAGAATTTTTTTCTTGTTTTCTGTTGCAATACGTTTAGCTTCGCCATTTCGGGTGTTATATTGGGATTTGCTGGTATGGTATTCGTTCCATATATATTGTTCGTCTTGATAGGAAAGACTTAAGTTCCATTTCAAGTCCTTAGTGATATCTAAAGTACCTTTGGCTGTTCCTTGAAGGAGTTTCTTGTTATTTTCAAAAGTATCTTCATTGATCATGGATACAGGATTGAAGTTTTGGGAGATAGTTTTGTCGCTATACCAAGAACCGTCTGCATTGGTGACAGGAACTAGTGGAGAATAATAATTCATGGCATCGAATACGGATTGGCCATCTTTGGCGGAATCAACGGTGGTACCTTTTGATTGTGCGGCATTCACATTAAAGGCTAAGGTGAGCCGATCATTCAGTGCTTTGGTTTGCAAGAATGCGCGGCCGCCGAAACGCTCGAAATCTGTACCACGTACGATACCTTGTTTGTTTTGATAACTCATGCTGGCACTGTATTGAGTCTTTTCTGAACCGCCATTGATAGAAACGTTGTGGTTATGACTGATTGCTGTGCGCAGTACTTCATCGTTCCAATTGGTGTTTGCTCCTTTGTCATTCGGAAGAGTGATGTTATTTTCCTTGGCATAGGTGCGGAGTTCGTCGGCAGTCATCATATCTAAACGCTTGGCAATGTTGTCAAATGCAAGATATGCGCTGTAGTTTACAGAAGTGTGCTCACTTTTACTACCTTTTTTGGTGGTAATCAAGATTACACCGTTAGCAGCCTTGGAGCCATAAATAGCCGTTGCAGAAGCGTCACGAAGTACGTCAATGCTTTCAATATCTTCGGGAGCAATCAGACTTAATGACATACCGGGAATACCGTCAATAACATAATAAGGTTCCATTGCCGCACCGGTACGCAGAGAAGAAGCCCCACGTAAAGAGATAGAAGCTGTACCAGAAGTCGGGTCGCTGCTTTGTACTACCGTCAAACCAGGAACTTTACCTTGCAACAACTGTCCAGGGTCAGAATAAACTCCTACATTCAGTTTGTCTGCTTTCACAGTGGTAATGGAGCTGGTTACATCCTTACGACTCATACTGCCATAACCTACTACCACAACTTCATCTAATGTTTTAGAATCTTCTTCCATAATAATCTTCAGAGAAGATCCTTTTACTGTAATTTCCTGGGTAGTGTAACCCACGTAAGAGAATACGAGTGTCTTTCCTTGTGCTACATTCAGTGTAAACTGTCCGTTAAAGTCAGTGATAACACCGTTGGTAGTACCTTTTTCGACTACATTCACTCCGATAAGGGGTTCTCCGGTCTTGTCTGTGACAATACCGTTAACTTGATTTTGAGCAAATGCCAGTGTACTGTTTAATAGGAGTAATGCAAAGACTACTATCTGTGCAAATGTCCTTTGGGTTAGAGATTGTACGTTTAGCATAGAATTTAATTTTGGTTTTGATTAATATGTTCTTGTTTAATACTGCATAGTTCTCTATATATTATGAATTGGTTGTTACAGTTTGATGTATATTTTCTTAAGATATAGCGGATAACCGATACACCCCAAAAACAGAGTGAAAACGAGGGCGTAGACAGCTGAGGCAAGGTAGGCGTCGGTTATTCCTGAATGAATGGCTGCATAGGCTGCCGCCTTCCATCCGGTACTTCCCATCATAATGGCAAGTACTTCGCTCAGTACATAGAGGAATAGGGGGTTGACGCCGAAGATGATGAAGAAGCGGCACCATTTTTGTTTATTCCTTATGTCTATATAATACATTAATGTGGCAAGTGACATGGAAGCCGCTCCGCAGGTCACCAGAACAAAAGTAGGAGACCATATTCTTTTATTTAAAGGCAGCGCATCTGCCAACAAATAGCCGATACTCATCAGAATGAATCCGGTCAAGAACAAACGGAGCACTTTGTTTTCTGTCTGATGGCTTTGTATTATCCATTTTCCACATGAAAAACCGATACAAGTGTGGGCGATAGCAGAGAGAGTGCTTACAAATCCTTCCGGATCAATCGGGCTCTTCTGATAGAGATGTGCTTCGCCGAAAAGTTGCCTGTCAATGATGGATAAAATATTGCTTTCATCGCAGGTATAACCGTTCCCCATGCATAATATGACAGTGTAACTTACCAGTAAGATAAAGGTTAATGTGGGGATGAACTTATGATTCATAAATAGGGCTGTAAAAGAAATAACACAGTAACATAAAGCAATGCGTTGTAGTACCCCGGGGATGCGCAGATGGACAAAAGGCAGGAAGTCACCTTCACATACATGGTCAAACCAACCGATTGCCCATCCGATGCATAGAATAAGAAATGTGCGTTTCAATATCTAGGGAAACGTTGAAATTGAATTTGTTCAATGAAATATATGTTGAAATACCCATGATGAACAGAAAGAAAGGAAAAACCAAGTCACAAGGTGTCAGTCCGTTCCATGCAGAATGTTGTAAAGGTGCATACGACACTTTGCCTCCTGCATTGTTGACCAGAATCATTCCTGCTACAGTGATGCCCCTGAGTGCATCGAGTGACAAAAGCCTCTTTTTAATGGGCAGTGCCTGCTGTGCGGTTTCTGTATCGAGTTCTTTCTTTTTCATCTTACAATCAATTGTTTATCAATGTTATAGCCTCTTTTGCTACTTCTATACAATCACCTTCGGCAGATGCCGCATAGGTGTTCTTTGCCAGTGTCCATGGTTCTTCCAGGGCATACCAATCTATGGTCATGGCTGGATTATCGGCAGTGGGGGTTGATGAATTACCTACTGGCAGTACAGGAAGTTTGCCATCCAGTTGGTCTTGCAGTACTTGCCAGTATTTTTCCCAACGTTTATAATAAAAGTCGCGCAGTAGTCCGTTCCATTCTTTATGGGCATAATCTCGTAACTTGCCGATGTCGGCGCAGTAACGGTTTCCCCATGTGGTGATTTGTACGCGGGCATTCCATTCGTAGAGGTCTTTCTCTTCAGATGTACTTCCTAGATTGCGCGCTTGTTGAATCCAGTTCCCTACTTTGAATTCTTTGCGTGTGCCCAACAGTTTGTCTTGCATTATCAGTAGTTCCAAGAACTGTCGGGTATGTGTGGCATAACTTTTTTTATCGAAGCTTTTAAAGTCGGCAACAGCGTAATTGTACACTATTCGGGCACGGTCGGCAATGGCTTGTCGGGTGATATCAACTAGATCATATTCAAAGTTGTTGTTACCGCGATATTTGTGTGCTACGCTCACCATCAATCGTGCGGCTTCTGCTGTGGTAGTGGGGTCGTAATAGTTGCACATTTTGCTCCAGCTGGATGCTTGGAAATTATTCAGTGATGGGCGCCCGCAAAAGATACTTTCGTGAGGACCTTGTTGGTTGTTGCCTGCCGGACAGTTGTAGATACCGTTTGCCAGGATCTGCCAAGCTTGCCAGATAGATTCATCGTCTGTGCCATAGCGTGCGCGGATGTATTGTTTTATCCATTCTTCTTTGGTAAACTTTTCTGCACGCCAAGGTAGTTCGCACATCAGTTCGAACATAACGGGATTATTTTCAATGCCTTCCATTGTCAGACCGATGCCTTTTAGCTGAGCGGCCAGTGGGTTGTCTTTGGTCAGGTAAAAATTATGAAGAAGTTGGTCCATCCTTCCATGCAAACCCACGTTCCCACCGAAATTTTCCAACAGGCAGAACAACCAGTTGTGTTCTTCGTATCCTTTGTCTCGTTTCCATATAGAGGGAATGCCCCACATGGGACGACATTCGCTAAATAAATCAAGGATGAGCAGATCGCCGGGATTCAGCGCTTTCATCATTTCCGGGCGTGGATTTTCTGTCCATCCCTGCACCACCCACACAGCTTTTGGATTAGCCTTTTTCATTGCATCCATAATAGCCTTGCCGGCTTTGCCGAAGTCTAGTCTGGCAGGCAAGCTTTTGGCTTCATGAAAAGGATCGATGGAGTAGTAGTCACTTGTTCCATACAGCTTTTCGGTTTCTTCGTAAAAAAGGCTGGCAATCTGGGTAAACTTGGGATCGTCGGGCAGTAAGATTCCCGGTCGGTCAAATCCGTTCCATTTGTTGAGAGTGCTTTGGGCGGATTCCGAGGAAGTGTTGCTTAATGTTTTCTCTTCTTTTCCACCATCAATACGTTTTCCCAAATCCAGTTTGGAGGGGATCATACCCGAGTAACCGGGCAGTACGGGGTGCATTCCCCATTCTTTCATTCGTTTCAATATTTTTTTCTGCAAGTCTTCTTGCTGTTTATACCAACTATCGGGGTTAGGGCCTCCCCAGCCTTCCAAATTGTTCATTTCCCACCAGGCAAGGAATGCTGGTCCGGCAATAAAATCATTGATTTGCTGTTTGGAAAATCCTAAGCGGAGTAATAGGTTACGCCACACACATTCATGTCCTACGGCAGCAAGTGGCAGGTTGATGCCATGCAGTGCCATCCAATCCAGTTCCTCTTCCCAACGTTTCCAATCCCAAAATGCCATGGAGTAGGAGTAGGTGCAGTAATTGAAATCATAACGCAGGGCCAGATTTGTTTCGTGGCGTTCTTTACGGAAGACGGGAGGAAGAACATTGGGTAGTGAGGCATGCATACTGTTCCATGACAGGTGGATTCCGGCATGATACTTTAAGTACCAGTTGATTCCGGTTGCTATATTAATATAGGTATTGCCTCGTATCACTACCTTGTCGCCTTTTTGGTCCAACTCGAAAAAGTCATTTGAGCTTTTGTGTAGTTCGACTACGAACTTGTCCGATGCTCCCTTGTCTATCCTTTCCAGCATTTCCTTGATGGGGTTTGCCAGTATACCGGAGGGGAGTAATATCAGCCAGCTCAATAATAAGAATGTGTTTTTCATATACATTTGCATTTCTGTTTTTTACAAATGTAAGGGAAACAAAGCTTTTTATAGGAGACTATGGTGCACAAATGGAGTAAAATAGTAAAGTGAACTATTTTTTTCCAAAATATTCGCTTGGAAGTACTCCAAACAGCTCTTTGAAGCATTTTGTGAAATATTTAGGGTCGTTAAAACCTACGGCGTATGCGATTTCTGCAACAGAAATGTCACATTCTACTTTGGTTAAAGTGTCTTTTGCCACATTTAATCGGTAGTTTCTCATGAATTGACCAATGGACTGCCCTGTCAAAGATTGCAATTTCTGATTGACTAAGGTTTTGCTGTATCCCATATCGCGGATAAAGCGCTCTAAGTTATAATCCGAGTCGGCATAATGTTCTTTCATTAAATTGATTGCCGATGTCATAAATGTGTTGTCTTTGGAACTAGCGTTTATATTCAATGTTTCACAATTCATACTAGTGGAGAACATGGATTTGTATTTCTGGCGTAAGGCAAGTATATTTCGGATACGTAATCTTAGAATAACCTCATCAAATGGTTTGCACAGATATTCATCTACTCCTATTTCATAGCTGATTCTTTCTTGGGCTTCAGACCGGAGGGCAGTGAGCATGAGAAAGGGGATGTGGGAAGTAGCCAGATTAGCTTTTACCCGGCGGGATAATTCATTCCCGTCCATGACGGGCATCATCAGGTCGCTGACAATCAAATCAATCGTTTCTCTTTGAATCAAGTAAAGAGCTTCTGCACCGTTCTGTGCTTCTTTTAATTGATAATTGTTTTTGAGAATGGAACAAATATAAGTACGCATATCTGCATTATCTTCAACAATGAGGATGGTTTCCTTTTTCTCGTTTCCATTGGCAGGAATGGAAAGTGGATGTTCATTCTGCTCATATTTTTCTTTTTCTGATTCGGCTTGGGGGATACCTTTTTCCAAAGGTAATAGTATTCTGAAGAAAGCTCCTTGCTTGGGATTGTTTCCTGCATAGATGTTGCCTCCGTGCAGAGAAATGATTTTCTTACATAAGAATAGTCCGATTCCTGTGCTGCTTTGTCCATAAACGGGATATTTGATGCTCTTTTTGGATTGGTAGAAGCGTTCGAAAATACGTTCTATATCTTCGGGTACGATACCATTACCTGTATCTTTTATATCTATGAACAGCCAGGTATGGTTGTCTTTGTCGGTAAGGGAAGCCACATACAAACTTATTTTTCCATAATCGGGAGTGAATTTAACAGCATTGGATATCAGATTAATAATGGCTTTGCGCATATATTCAACATCAAATATCCAAAACGGGGTACAGAGCCGGAAGTAGGTGATGATGTTTATGTTCCGTTCATGGGCAAATACTTCGAAAGGCATTAATATATTTTGTATAAGGCGGATAAAGTTTTCGTTTGTCTTATTTAATACAACTTTGTCTGCATCTAACTTTCTGAAGTCCATTAATTCATTGACTAGCGATAGCAGATAATTGGAATTCCGTTCAGCTATTTGTAGCTGTTTCTTTACTTCCGGCTCATGGCTTTCGTCAAGGGCGCGTTGGATGGGACCGTTGATTAAAGTGACTGGTGTCCGGAATTCATGAGTGATATTGGTGAAGAAAGCAATTTTTTCTTCCGTTACCTCCTCGACGTGTCGTGCCATTATTTCTAGTTGTTTATTTTGTAACTCTAGCTCATGGGTGCGTTGGGCTACTTCTTTTTCCAGTTGTTTTTTCTGTTGACGGTACAGACTTATTTTCCATTGATAAAAATAATAGCTGCCTACGGTGATCAGAATGGCAAGCAATAAATAGAACCACCAGGATTTATAGAAATAAGGAGTGATGGTTACTTTGACTTCCGTTATTTTATCGGACCAATGTCCTTTCTCGTCTGTGGCACGGACTTGGAACACATATTTTCCGGAGGGAACGAAATTGTATCTAGCAGTATGTTCGCCAGGAAGGGTTTCTGTCCATTCATTCTCATAATTTTTCAAGCGGTAGGCATATTTCACTCGGTTACAGTTTCCATAGTTTAAGGTGGAAAACTCGATGGAAAAACCATGATCTTTTTCGTGCAGACGGATGGTATGTAAATTTGTTACCGCGCAGGGAGTTTTTCCGTCTGCTGGAGGATAGACCATGGTACCGGCGACACTGATTGAGGTCAGTTTGACTTTGGCATCCTGCTTTTTTGTCTTGGCTATATCGGGGGTGAAAGCGACTAATCCGTTTATAGTACCGAAATATAACAGGTTATTTTGGGGAGAATAATAAGATGCGTTCCAATAAAACTGATTATTGGGCAGTCCGTCTTCTTTTGTATAATTGGTGAAAGTCATGGTTTGTGTATCCAGTTGGGCGATGCCGTGGTTGGTGGACATCCACAGATGTCCCGTTTTATCTTCCACAATACCTATAATGGTATTATTGGGTAACCCGTCCTTGCGGGTGTAGTTATGAAATGTGAACTGTGTTCCGTTTTCTTCCGCTAGTTGATATAGTCCGTTCCCATTTGCCCCCAGCCAGATGGTACCATTATGATCTTCTATGATACAGTTTATTTTTTCTAATTGCAATGAAGTGGGTTCCGTCAGTTTATGTTTTAAATAGGTATAGCTGAATTGTGCGGAGGAAATGGAGAACGAGTGTAAATCCATAATGAAAACTCCTTCAGATGTTCCCATCCAAAGGCGTTTCTTGCGGTCGATAATGATGGACCCTACCGCATCGAATTCATTGTCGGAACGGTCAAACAAGACCCGGGTGAAACGCTTAGTCTTTTTATGGTAGAAATGAAGCCCTCTGGTAGTACCAAACCATAAACCATTGTTCATGGTGTCTTCACAGGCGCTGCTCAGGAAATCTCCTTCCAGTCCTATGGAGTCTTCCCGGATATGGCGTTGGAAAGTTTGGTTATGGGGGATGTTCAGATTTAGTTCATTGATTCCGACTCCCCAAGTATATGCCCATAAATGATTTTCGGAATCAATGAGAATGCCACGGATAGAGTTGTTACTGATGGAAGTGGGATTGTTCTGGTCAAAAGTATAATGAATGAACTCATCGCTGCCTTTGCTCTTTTTGTTGAGTCCTCCCTCTACTGTTCCTACCCATAGATTTCCGTCTTTGTCTTCGCTGATGGCATTGACCGGATTGGGGGAAAGAGAGGTTTCTCGAAGATAGTTATATTGCCACACATACGTTTGCAGACAATTGGGAGTCAATAAATTGATTCCTCCTATCTCGGTCCCTACCCAGATATTCTCATTGTCGGTCAGCAGGCAGTTGATGAAATTACAGTTCAACGACTTGTCAGGCATTTCATTGTTTTGGCGGATATAAGTAAAAGTATCGGTATCTCGATTGTATACATTGAGTCCGTTCAGAGTAGAAACGATGACATCTCCTTTGCTAGTCAGTTTAACTCCGGTTATATAGGCTTGACTTAGCATTCCGGGGCGATGATTGGAGTAACGGTACCGTTTCAAACTCTGCCGGGTATGGTTATACTTGAAGAGTCCGCGATTGGTTCCTATCCATAACAATTCCCCGTCAGTTTCCATGCAGAGAATTCTCCAGTCTTCTGAAAAGGGTTTCAGCAGCTCCGATACCATGCTGGTTTTCAGTAAGTGGTTGCTTCCTTTTTCAATACGGCATACATGATTATCTATGCCTGCACAGATGTATTCTTGCAGGTCAATAACAGCGTGGATGGGGGATTCTGTATCTTTTTTCAGTTTATAGTAATCTTTTATTTGCCCGTTTACGCCTAGTTCCAGATACCATAGATTCTTGTCTGTCGATATCCACAGATTGTCCTGCTTGTCCCGATAGATGGATGCAATGTAGTTACTTGCTAGAGATTTCAATTCGGCAGGCAGTTCTTTGTCCGTGTCTATCTGTGTATAATGTTTCAAGTCAATGAGGTCTATTCCTTCTTCCGACCCTATCCAGAGTCGTTGAAACTTATCCTCACAGACT
>ERZ791891.848-NODE-848-length-13146-cov-2.466275_pt1 | contig 13146 bp, 10 predicted proteins | sample MGYA00510155_ERZ791891 | MGnify/ENA primary metagenome ERZ791891 (study PRJEB30046, sample SAMN00792061) | human gut metagenome | study: EMG produced TPA metagenomics assembly of the A metagenome-wide association study of gut microbiota in type 2... | reverse complement strand
TCTCATTGTCAAGTCCGTGGATCTGTGTGACTTTATCGATCCCAAACCGATACAATGCGTGGAGACATAAAGCTATTCCCGCTCCTCAGCTGGTACGAAGGGCTGAGGCGGGAATGAGTTGGATAGCCTCCTGACAGAGCGACTGTTTTAGAACTGGAAGTAAATAAACGGTTGGATTTCGGACGATTTGATCAGCATGACGCCCCAAATCAGCAATGCCAGTACGATAGCTTTGACAGGCAGCGGGGATTTGGTAACGGTTTGTTGTGCCCACAGTCCGCTTTTTGCCGGAAGGAGATGCAGCAGATAGCCGATCGCCATTAGGGCCATGACGGGGGCATATCCCGAGACAACCTGAGGAATCAGTGCCGGTTTGAAATCAGTAAAGATTTGCGAGAGCATATTGCGGACGGTTTGCATATCGGTAGCACGGAACATGATCCAGCCGAAGCAGACGACGTGGAAGGTGATCACGATACCGATACAACGTCTCCAGAGAGGCATATCGGCTCCTTGCGTTTTGAATCCTGGGACATGGGCCATAAACCATTTGTGCACGGCCAGGGAGATCCCGTGCCAAGCTCCCCACAGAACGAATCGCCATGCGGCGCCGTGCCAGAGTCCTCCGAGCAGCATGGTGATAATCAGGTTGACGTAGGTTCTTACGTGGCCTTTGCGGTTTCCTCCAAGCGAAATGTAGAGGTAGTCTTTCAACCAGCTGGAGAGGGAGATGTGCCAGCGGCGCCAGAATTCGGTGATGGTCGCCGATTTATAGGGGGAGTCGAAGTTTTTGTTGAAATGGAAGCCGAGCAGCAGAGCGATACCGATGGCCATATCGGAGTAGCCGGAGAAGTCGCAATAGATCTGCAGGGCGTAGCCATAGAGTCCCATCAGGTTTTCGAAACCGCTATATAGGAGGGGATCGTCGAAGACCCGATCGACGAAGTTGAGGCTGATATAGTCGGAGATGATGGCCTTTTTGAAGAGTCCGGAGATGATCAGAAAGACACCGGTTCCGAACATTTCGCGGGTTACGCGCAGTGGGTTTTGGTGAATTTGCGGGATAAAATCGCGAGCACGCACGATCGGTCCGGCCACCAACTGGGGGAAGAATGACAGGTAAAAGAGATAGTCGATCCATTTCCGGAGGGGTTCGATACGGCGGCGATAGATATCGGCGGTATAGCTGATGGATTGGAAGACGAAAAAAGAGATTCCCACTGGCAGGAAGATGTTTTGGAAGTCGAGCCAGTGGCGTCCGCTCAGCCCGTTGATAATTTCAATAAAGAAGTTGGTGTATTTGAAATAGACGAGCAGGCCGATGTCGAGGATGACGCTAAGTGCGAGCAGGCTGCGGCGGGCCGATCTTTTTTCGCAGCGGGCGATTCCTTTGCCGATCAGGAAGTCGGAAATGGAGACGGCGACCAGCAGCAGGAAGAAGAATCCGCTGGTTTTGTAATAGAAATAGAGGGAGAAGAGCGAGACATAGATGACGCGCAGCAGCACGGCCCGTCGCATGAATTGGTAGAAGAAGGTAAAACCCAAAAACAGGAACAGGAACAGTCCGCTGCTGAAAATCAGCGGAGCCTTAGGGTCATACTGCAGCAGGTGCAGCACTTTGTCTATAATATCACTCAGTTCGTTCATAATCTGTATACATGATCAAGCTTCGCGGAGTTACTGTTGCTTCTGAGGAGTTGAGACAACCTCATCGAGTGGAATTTGCGGGAGCTTTTCTATCAAATGAGTATTGGGGGCGATGGCGGAGTTTCCGCTAAAGCCTTTGTAATCGTTATAGGCCCGAATCAGAGCTTCACAAAGCAGTTCGCCCTGCAATCGATAACCTTCGTGGGTCAGATGAATACGGTCGGAGTTGGCCAGGCCGGCTTCATACCAGCGGGCAATGGCTCCTTCGCTGCCAGCCACGGTAAAGAAGTCCCATACCGGCAGTTGGTATTTGGCTGCAATCAGCAGGATTTGGTCGCGTACTTTACGTGAATTGGGATTCGGTTGTCGAACTGAACGCCCTCGAACACGTACGGTTTGGCTGCATTCGATCGGTGTAGTCAACAATAACGGTTGACTTGGAAAATATTGACGGATCAGTCCGACCAGTTTGTCGATTTGTGAACCGACATATTCGGCGTTGAAGTTGCGGCCGTATGAGTCATTGGTTCCCAATGAGATTACAATCAGATCGGGAAACAGAGCGGTAGCTTGTCGGATGATCTGAGGATTGCGGTTCATGGCTGTAAAGGTGTTGCCGTTGATTCCCATACTGTGGTACAGAATGCCGGGCTGACCGTTTTCGAGCGAGAAGCCGTAATAGATCTGGTGGTTGTAGTGCGGGTCGGTAATCGGGCCCTGCAATGTAACCGAGCTGACACTTTGGTTGAGGGGAATGTAAGTGCTTTCCGGGGTGTCACTGAGGGGACACTGCATGTCGTCGGTCAGTTCGGCTGGAGCTTGTAACAGTGGGGCCAGACTGTCGTGAAAAGCGCGGATCCGGTCGAATGCGGACTCTTTGTCGGTAATGGTGAAGGAGACGGTATTGTCGCTTCCGATCAGTGCCATTCCGGAGAGGCCGGGCTCCTCCTCAGGGTGAAGTTGGGTGCAGCGGGAGGCCTCCCAACTGTTGGGTGAGGAGATGGTGTAGTCGGCCGATTGGTTGGTACCTGAGAGCCTTAACGGAACGATCAAACCTCGTCCTGCATTTCCGAAGATACGTTGCAATCGTGTACGTACCTGGTTGGGATAGGTTCCTGCCTGTACATGCGAATCTCCCAATTGAAAGATGGTTACAGGCAGATTCCCCTCTTTTTGTTCCAGTGCGGTTAATTTTAGAAAAAAGCTGTCGAGAGTTTCGACGTGTCCCGAAATTCGGTTGGCATCTAATTTGACAATCCCGGGTGCATGCACCTCCTCGACCTCAAACTTGAAGTCGGTCAGCGGCAGTGATTCGGGTTGCTTCTTGATACCTTGTCTTAGCCCGCTTGTCAGTAGGATCGCTGCTAACGGTAATATGATGATCGGGCCGTATTTCATGATTCGGTCGTTTGGATACCGTCCGTTTGTGGCTCGGGACGAGGGGGGCGACTTTGCTCTTTGTTATCGGTGTTAAGGGGTTTGGCTGGTTGGCTTGCTTCGCCTTGACTTGCTTCCTTCCGGTGGACATGAGATCGTGACTCTGTTGCTGTCGCAGAGAGTGTGTCTTTGTGTTTGTGCCCTGCGCGATTTCCGGAAGATTTATGCTCTTTGTTTTGGAGGTGCAACGTGTCACCCTCTATCAATTGGATGGCTGAGGTGTCCAGATCAATCGATGGATTTTTAATGAGTGTATCAACCGTTGTGTCGTGTGCTGACGTTTCAGCAATGGGGGCCTCTTCGTCTTCAAAGAATTCTCTCCGAGGTGTAGGAACTGCTTGAGTCTGGTCGGATTCTTCGTGCGGAAGGAGCAAATTGTCGTGTTGCCACCCTTCCTCACTGGGGAAAGGCTCGTATTCCGATTCGAGATCATGCAGGAAAGACACGGGTTGATTTTCGGAATCAGAGACATTGGCATCTGCATTTTCAATAAGAGCAGCGGTCAGTTCTTTGGCAATGAATTTACCGCCAGGGAACCGAATGTGCGTATGGTCTTGTGAAGCCCATTTCTTTTCGACAAAGGCGACCATACTGTTTTCGCCGCCCATGGCTTCAAAAGTGTTCCAAAATGCGACGCTGGTCTCCTCGGCTGCCTTACGTTGAGCTTTGATCATGCCGTGTACGGAAGGCATCGTGATGAACTGTCCGTTTTGCATTTTGCTTCGGTCGCCTACACCCATTACCAGAATGCTGGCACCCGGGAAACATTGCTGTGTATAGCGGATAATATGTGCAAGGGTTTTTGCGTAGGAGTTGTAGGAGAGTACCTCTGCGGTCATGACGTTGAGACCATACTGGAGAACCACTAGGTCATATCCGCGCATCCGGTTGATCTGTTGATTGACGAAACTGTTGGTTTCGAACAGGGCCATACCACTGTTGCCTCGGATAGAGTAGTTGTCCACGCTTACTCCGCCTCTACCTTCCAGAACGATTCCGTATCCGGTGAATCCTTGTGTGTGGGTCAGCGTAACTTTAATACTGTGAATCGGAGCTTTGATGACAATCTGTTGGATGTGGTCGCTTGATTCCGGGGTGAAAATACGACTGACCGAATCATTGACCACAACGTTAATACGGGTGTTGTTTCGGTTGATAAAGATCAAACGGGCCGCATCAGCTTGGTTCAGATGTTTACGGAAGGTGACACCCTCCAGTCGTGTGGTTGCCCCCTCGTTCGGAACGCAAACCATGCCGGAGACAAAGAAACTTTTCTTGTACTCGGCTGGAATCTCTGCCTTGTTGCGGATATTGTATATATTCCAGTTGGAGTAGTTATGCAGGACAGAGGCCCGGAATTTGGACATCGGTGTAGCGAAAGGAACAAATCCGACACCTCGACCTCCTCGGAGATCTTGCAGTTGTTCGCGCAGATCGGCGGTAAAAATATCTCCTTCAATAAATGAGTCACCCAAAACAGCGATCCGTACGGGGTGCCCGTTTTTTTTGTTGAGGGCTGCATTGATCCGTTCCATAGCCTTATCGCTGAAACATTCGATAGCAACGTTGGCTTTGTGCATTTGGAGGGGAGATGACAACAACAAATTATTCTGTTCATCCTCCTCTTGTGACGCAGAGATTTGCCACTCTTCTGAGGCCAGATCCGGCAGGTTGAGGGTGTCGTAATTGGCATTCCGGGTTGCCGAATCGATCACTTTCATGGCGGCAGCCTCGTTGAGGAAGGTTGAGTCGAAGTAGGGATCGGCCTCCAACAATTCGGGATCCTCCTCTTGTTGGATCAGATCTGAGATGATGTTGGTGCGTTTGATGGTTACGCCGCCCACTTTAAACCGGGGCAGAAATGACAACCCGATCAGCACAGCTACGACGAGCAGTGTGATCAAAGGGGCATATGAGGTATAATCCCGCTGTGAGGACATGGTCTTTTTTCGGCTAAAAATCGCTGCGAAGTTAGTTATTTGCACCGATATGCGGTTGTATTTCCAGCAAAAAACTGCAAAACGGTGTATAAAACGGGGCCGGAAGAGGCGAAATGTTTATAAAAACAGAACAGCTCCTGTTTTGAGGAGCTGTCTGAAAGGGAATTAAGATGTTGTGTCTATTGATCTACCGGTCTTTCATGGGAACAAATGGACGCTCTTCGGCAACATTCTTGTATGCCGGGCGGATAATACGCTTGCTGTCGAAGTTGAGCTCTTCGATACGGTGAGCGGTCCAACCGGTGATACGGCTCATGGCAAACAGCGGGGTAAAGACTTGCACGGGCAGTCCGATCATATCGTATACAAACCCTGAGTAGAAGTCCACGTTTGCGCAGACCCGTTTGTTCACTTTGTTTCCTTTGAAGTTCATGAAGTTTTCAATCGCACGTTCCTCGAGCAGTTCGAGGAATGCGAATTCATCTTCGCGCTCTTTCTCTTTGGCCAGATCACGTGCCATCTCTTTGAGCAGCAGGGCGCGCGGGTCAGAAATGGTGTAAACGGCATGTCCGATGCCATAGATCAAACCAGTGTGGTCATAGGCCTCTTTGCGGAGCATCCGGTTCAGGTAGTCGTCGATCTCCTCGACACTGTCCCAGTGGCGGATGTTCTCTTTGAGGTGTTTGAACATCTGCATAACTGCGAGGTTTGCGCCACCATGCAGCGGGCCTTTAAGAGAGCCGATTGCAGCTGCAATCGAAGAGTAGGTGTCGGTTCCCGATGAGCTGGTAACACGTACGGTAAAGGTTGAGTTGTTACCACCACCGTGTTCAGCGTGCAGGATCAGTGCGCGGTCGAGCGTGCGGGCCTCCAGATCGGTGAATTCGCCTTTGAGCATGTAGAGGAAGTTTTCGGCAAACGAGTATTCGTCTTTGGGGTGACGAATGTGGAGGGTTTTGCCGTGGCTGTGACGCATGATGTTGTATGCGTAGGCGATGATGGTCGGGAATTTGGCGATCAGATCGATCGACTGGCGCATCAGGTTGTCGCGTGAGGTGTCATCCGGATTCTCATCGAAGGTGTACATCTCCAATACGCTGCGGGCCAGAATGTTCATGACGTTTGAACCCTCAAGGTCGAGGATGTTCATTTTGGTCTTTTGGCCCAGCGGCATGAAGGCATGAATCAGGGCCTGGAAGGTCTCGAGTTCTTCACGGTTGGGCAGGTATCCTGACAGCAGCAGGAAAGCGGCCTCTTCGAATCCGAAGCGTTTTTCGGCATGGATACCTTTTACGAGATCATTGACGTCAATACCACGATAGAGCAGACGGCCTGGGATGGCTTTGAGGCCACCTTCGGGCAGGCGCTCATAGCCGACTACGTCACCGATTTTGGTTAGGCCGACCAATACACCCGAGTGGTCTTCGTTGCGCAAACCGCGTTTGACGTTATATTTGGTGAAGAGTTCGTTGTCGATGTGGCTGGTGCTCTTGATTGATTCAGAGAGCTTGTAGATGATGTACTCTTTTTTCATGATCCCTGTTATGTTTGTGTTTGATATCTGGTTTCGCCGCATTCGGATGGTGTCACCTGATCCGGATTGGGCGGCAGGGGAGCCTCTTCCGGTAGTCGGGGAGGCTGAAACGTATCGGGTGTAGAAGTGAGAAGCAATCTTACTACGCCCTTGTCAGCATGTTTGAGGCCTATTTTCAGGACCTGGAGGGCCAAGATAATGAAAAAATAGGATAAATTTAAACAAATCGTTAAAGTTTCCTACTTTTTGGCTGGGCAGTAATGGACGGTTGACGGTTTCTATAATGGCCTTATTGTGTATTGTGGAGACCGTTGGAGTTCCAATATGAGCCTCATATCGAAACTCCAAGCAGCCTCTGTAGATCTATCCGAGCTTTTCCTGTTGAAAGGTGTTTACAATAGCTTTCTAAAGCTAATTGAATCTATCGGCTCGTGAGATCTCGAATCGTTCAACCTTTATTTACTCTCCCTTTTAACGTAGTGCCCTTGAAGGCAGAGACTTTTCTTGAATACCGATGACCTGCAGTAACGCCGGAATCCGGTTGTGGAATTAAAGTCTCTTGAGCAGCTCTTCTCCGAATTCGGATGTAGAGAGTGCAGTACCTTGCGGCATAAATCGGGCCAAATCGCCGGTTGCACGTCCTGCTTCGAAGGAGTTTTCCATAGCAGCGGTGATCAGAGTTGCCGCTTCGTTCCAGCCGAGGTATTCGAGCATCATGACAGCCGAAAGAAGCAATGACGACGGGTTAACCACGTTTTTGCCGGCAATATTAGGCGCTGTGCCGTGTGTGGCTTCGAAGATGGCGTGTCCGGTGCGGTAGTTGATGTTGGCACCGGGTGCGATACCGATACCACCCACCATGGCTGCCAGTTGGTCGGAAATGTAGTCACCGTTGAGGTTCAGCGTGGCGATGACCGAATACTCTTCGGGGATCAGCAGCGTATTCTGCAGGAAGGCGTCCGCAATCACATCTTTAACGATCACCTTGCCGGCCTGTTTAGCTGCTTGCATGGCCTGATCTGCAGCTGCGGCTCCCTGCTCTTTTTTGATGGCGTCGTATTGGCGTGTGGTGAAGGTTTTATCGGCAAATTCGGTCTCGGCCAGGTCATATCCCCAATTTTTAAAGCCGCCTTCGGTAAATTTCATGATGTTGCCTTTGTGTACGAGGGTAACCGATGGCAGATGGCGGGCGATGGCATATTCGAGAGCGGAACGCACCAATCGTTGCGAACCTTCGCGTGAAACGGGTTTTACACCAAATGAGGAGCTTTGCGGGAAACGTACCTTTTTTACTCCCATCTCTTCGGTGAGGAAGCGGAGGAATTTTTCGGCTTCGGGAGTTCCGGTCATCCACTCGATACCGGCATAGATATCTTCAGTGTTTTCGCGGAAGATGTGCATATCGACCTTTTGGGGCTCTTTTACGGGAGAGACCACACCTCGGAACCAGCGTACGGGACGCAGGCAGACATAGAGGTCGAGTTCCTGACGCAGAGCGACGTTCAACGAACGGATACCGCCTCCGACTGGGGTTGTCAGCGGGCCTTTGATTCCGACACGATAGTCGCGGAAGGCCTGCATGGTCTCGTCGGGCAGCCAGGTGCCGGTCTGTTCGAAGGCTTTACCTCCGGCCAGGACCTCTTTCCAAAGGATTCGTCGTCGTCCGTTGTATGATTTTTCGATAGCGGCGTTAACCCCCTTTTGGGTAGCGGCCGTGATTTCGGGACCTACTCCGTCTCCTTCGATAAAGGGGATCTCTACTTCGTTGGGCACCAGCAGTGCACCGGCTTCGTTGATCGTAATTTTACTCATTTTTTTGTTTATATGGTTGTTTGTGTTGATTCTTTATTGACTTTCTGAGGGGCTCCTCCTTGTCTCATCAAATTATCAGATCGCATCGGGTTCCCATTTGAAAGTGAAGGGATAGTCGATAACGAGCGGACAGGAGTCGATTTGGCTCCCGCAACAAGTATTGGCTTATGACCAAACAATGTTTAAGGAATGGAATCGGTTTAGAAATATTTTACGGGGTGCTGTTCGATAGCACTCAGCAAATTGTTGGCCAGCGAACTGGCCCCGATTCGGAATCGGTCCGGATTCAACCACTCTTGGCCGAGGATCTCTTCGACAATACTGTAATATAGAACGGCGTTTTCAGCGGTTGAGATACCTCCTGCCGCTTTGAAACCCACTTTTTTGCCGGTTTTTTCAGCGAATTGGCGAATGGCAAGACACATGACCACAGCGGCTTCCGGTGTTGCGGCAATACCGTTTTTGCCGGTCGATGTTTTGATAAAATCCGCTCCGGCTTCCATGGCGATCATGGCGGCGCGATGGATTAATTCGGGTTTGGCAAGGGTCCCTGTTTCGAGAATTACCTTCAGCACAGCATCTTCGCCCACTTCGGCACGTAAAGTTTCGATCTCATTGCCCATCAGGTCATATTCGCCGTCAAGCATCTCTCCGATACTGATTACGATATCGATTTCATCGGCACCGTTTTCGATAGCCATGGCGGTTTCGAGCATTTTCACCTCTAAGTAGGTTTGTGAGGAGGGAAATCCTCCTGCTACGCTGGTGATGGCCAATTTGGAATCTCCGGCAGCCAGTCCAACCGTTTCCACGAATACGGGCCATACACACACCGAAGCTACGCTCCCGGCTTTGGGGAACATGCGGGGCAGGTCGATGGCTTTTTTTGTGAATTCGGTGATTGAACGGCGTGAATCGGTAGCTCCCAATGAGGTGAGGTCGATGCAGTTGAAGCATCGTCGATAGACCTCTTCGCGGCAGTTGGTTTGGCTCAACAACCGTATGTTGTCGAGCAGCGCATTCACCTGATCCTCGCTGGGGGCGGGACCAAAATCGCGAAGGGTGGGAGCATATTCCATAGCTATCGGGATTTGTGCGGATTTGTTGTATAGCTACAAAGATAGCAATTTTGCGAATAAATGTGACAGGAGCGCCCCGAAGAGCGCTCCTCATTGTATTTTTATGTGGCCAACCAGGTTATATGGAATACTCTATTGATTAAAATACCAATGAAATACCGGCATTGACCTGACGTACTTGCGGGCCAGCTCCTTTACGCCACAGCGGGGAGTGATAATAGGTCAGGTTGAATCCGATGTGTGAGTAACCGAAGTTGAGCGTATAGCCATAATGGAAGTTGCGCAACCCGAAGCTGCTGTGATCTTTGGCTGTTCCGCCAATGATGGAACTTTTCCCTTGTATTTTGGTATGGGCTCCGATACGCAGACCACCGATGACACCACCGTTAATGAAGAAATTGTGATTGCGACCGGTTTGGAACTCGATCAATATCGGAATGTTCATGTATGCGGTAAAGAGTTTGGACTTGGTTAGGTTGACTCCTTGGGCAAGATATTGTTCATCGACGGTGGTAACGCCGTTTTCGTATTTCAGGGCGATATCCTGGTCGAAACGGAAGTTGTTCAGTTCGAATCCCAGTCCGGTTAGCAAGCGGAAGGACTGGTTGCCGACGAGAATAAAATCGACAGGGTTGAGGGTTACGCCGATTGATTTGACACTTTGAGTCATTCGTTCAGCACCGGCCGGAAGCGAGAAATTCCCCAAATTGGTAACCATGCCACTGTAATGAATGCCGATACCGGCCCAACGTCCGTCTCTCCAGAGTACACGTCTGGTCTGTTCTTTCCCTTCGGGTTTTTTGAAAAGGCTGATACGGATTTTGGATCTCTTTTTTTGTGGCTCAGGTTGTTCAATATTGCTTGACTCTGTTTCTTTTGGAGGCTTGTTGCCGATTGCCAAAGGAGTGTTGACAGTAGCATCAGAGCGCATGTTTTCGAAAAAATTGGATTGAACAGGAGAGTCCAATGTCGCAGATAACCCCATACCCAGAGATTCAGTAACGCTTGATGCTGCTGTTTGTTGAGCAGACAGATCACGATCGATCAAGCAAGGCTGTTCGATCGATGAATCAGAAGATTCTTGCTGGATAAAGGACGTAGGTTTCATATTGGGCCTGTCCATTTGCTGTGCCATGGAGGTGCAGATGGAAGCCATCATCAGCAAAGTCAGGATCAGGGGCTGTTTCATGTTGGTTCTGTCGGTTGTATCTCTTTATGAGAAGAGATGGGGTCTTGATGATTATTTGGTCGGTTCTGAATGGGGCTACGTTTGTAACGATTCCCCAAGCTGTATCACGGTATCGGCTCTGCCGTTTTGTTGTATCAAATTTTGCGGTGAATCGATTTCACTAAGTGTGCGCTGCGTTGGGTTTCAGTCGCTTTTGTAAAGTAATTCAATTACTGTCAATCTCTCTTCCGATATGGATAAACGAGGCGATAGTAATACCCTCCTCTTCGCTGGTACGATAATGAGAAATCGGACTTACATCGTTGATGGTCGAAAGCAGTGTTTCAACCGAGGATCGTATATCATTGCTTTCGCTGTTATCGCGGTCATGAGTGGAGGCCGCTTTACGATTGGCAGCGATTCGTTGTGCTACAATGGATCGCGTCTCTGTCCGCTGTGAAGGTTGGATAGCCACTTGTTCTAAATTTACCTGAGGGGCAGAGGCGTACAACTGTACAGGCGTTGACAATGAATTCAGAATTTGTCTTTGCTCCGATTGTTGTATGTAATTTTCAGCCGGTTGAATGGTACTGTTCTGGTCTGGATGCATGACCGATAACTCGACTGCCTGTTGAGAAATTTTGTTGGTTTGGTTTTGTGTCGCTCTGTTTAGGCTGGGGGCATTGAAAATTGGGGTTTGGGTTGCCAATTCATCCTGGATGGCCGGTGTAGCATTGACTTCGGCTTCTTGTTCCGTTGTTTCGGTCATGCGTTCAGCCAGAGCTTCGGCTCCTTCAGGGTAGGCAGCAGTGGCTTCGGCAGCCATTTGGTCTGTCCCTTTCCCTGGTCGGTTGGGATTGAACAGAAACATTCCTCCAAACAGCACAGCGGCGGCGGCAGCTCCCGACATCATGGCTCCGAATCGTTGCAATCGGTCCTGGCGGCGAGCTAAACGAATCTCTCGGCCGCGCAACAACTGTTTTTTATCGGGGAATGTCACCTCGGAGGGAGGAAGTACCGGCATTGCGTCGCACAGGGAGGTGATTTGTGCAGCAATGGCTGGATGACTTGCTAAAAAAGCGTTAAACTCTTGACGTCGGGTGGCGTCGAGAGTTCCTTCGATGTAATCCATCGCCCACTGTTCATAATTCTGTTCGTCGATCATTTGTATAATCGTTATGCTTTGTATTACAATAGGTTCTCCATTGATCCAAGCTGTTGCTTGAGGGCTACGCGCGCGCGAAATATGTAAACTTTCACTTGAGCGATACTCAGTGAGGTCATTTCGGCCATTTCCTGGTACGAGTATCCTTCGTAATCCCGGAGCAGGATCAGAGTCCGTTGAATTTCGGGCAGTTGATCCAGATAGCGTTGGACGGTTTCTGCGATTCCGCTGTATGTATGGCTTTTGTCATCGGGGCGGACGCGGAGAGGTTCGTCGCCGGTGTATCGTTTTTTGTAGCGTGCCTGGTCGATAATCAGCCGGTAGGCGATTGTGAACAGGTATGACTTTTCTTTACCGTCGAGTACAGCCTCGCGGTTTTCCCAGAGTCTGAGAAAACTCTCCTGAACAATATCTTTTGCCAACTCTTCATCGCGTAAAGATTTGAGAGCAAAACGATAGAGGTTATCGGATAGCGTATGTACACATTTGTCGTACTCCGCGACGGTCATTGATCCTCAAAGTTAACGTTACAACGGTGACAGCTTCACAAAGTTACAGTATTCACATATTTTTTTGTGGAGCCTGCTATTTTTTGCATCTGAGGGCATCTCAGATGACATATTCGATCTCTTTGAAAAGAAAGGTTCGCAGTTGTCCGGTATTGGCGATTCGGACTTCGAGATCGCCTCCTGGAAGAATTCCGGTAATTGTACCGATAAAGTGTTCTCCGGTACGTCCATCGATGAAGGTATGCTCTTCGTTGAGTCGGTAGAGTCGGTTCAGGTAGTCGGTATCGATTTGGGAGGCGTTTTTGTCTGAAATCTCCTCTTCTGCCAGCATCCGATATCGGTTGGCCAGATGTTGGTAAAATCGGATGAAAATTTCGGCCCGATCGAACGTGTGACCGGCTTCATGGGCGAGTGAAGTGGGATTGGGTAATGTCGGGTCGAAGTCGGTTTGGTTGACATTCAGTCCGATACCGATCACGGAACGACACAGATAGGCTCCTGAGAGGTCGTTTTCGATGAGAATGCCGGTTACTTTCCGATTGCCGATATAGATATCATTTGGCCACTTGATCGATGGAGTAAGGCCAGTATCGGCGATGGTATCTGCCACGGCCAGTGCTGCAGTTTTGGAGATGCGGAATTGACGCTCGGCCAGTAGAAAATCGGGTTGAAGGACAACAGAAAAGGTCAGGTTTTGTCCAGGAAGGCTGCTCCATGAGTTTCCCCGTTGACCTCTGCCGGCAGATTGGGTTTCGGCAATGATGACATCTCCTGCCCCATAACATTTTTGAGCAGCCCGGTTATTGGTTGAATCGATTTGGTCGAGCAGTTCTATTTGGATTCCGTTTTGGCGGG
>ERZ791891.844-NODE-844-length-13191-cov-2.874010_pt1 | contig 13191 bp, 9 predicted proteins | sample MGYA00510155_ERZ791891 | MGnify/ENA primary metagenome ERZ791891 (study PRJEB30046, sample SAMN00792061) | human gut metagenome | study: EMG produced TPA metagenomics assembly of the A metagenome-wide association study of gut microbiota in type 2... | reverse complement strand
GGGAATAGCAGGCGCATTAATCGTAAATGCCATAAAAGGGCCCTGGTTGTTCTGCCCCGGACTCTGCATCTGAATATACGGATAGCTCACCCCGTCCGGCAGTTCCGGCCATGTCTGACGAATGATGGTGGACGCTTCAAAACGTGCAACTGCAACATCCACATGTTTATCCAGATTCACGCTGATACTGCCCCACCCGTTTCCTGAAGTAGAATAGATACCCCGAATCCCTTTCACGGGCAAGCATCGCCTCCAGTTTGCTGGTAGCTGTCATTTCCACCACGCGTGCCGAAGTGCCGGGCATACTGAAACGCACCGTGAAGCCGGGTAATGTCCGTGAGGGGTTCAGTTTGACCGGAAGCAACGGCACAAGCGCCAGCCCGACCAATGCCACGCAGACAAAAGCCACAATCAGGGTGAAAGCGGAAGCCTTCGAGGACTTTTTTATTTCAAGACTTATATTTTGCATTACCATTATTTATGTAAATAGAAATCTCTGTCATATAAACGACAGCATCTCTGTTTATGACAGACTTAATGGAGATACTACCGAGAATAAACGCCGCAATTATCATTTGATCAGCTTGCCTCCGTTAAAATCGAACCTGTCCGAAAGTGAAAGTTTTGTAGCAAAATCAAACAACGTAAGCCGTCGTATCTTGTAATAATTCAACCAGTAATTCTGCAAAGCAGAGATAAAGTTACGCTGTGCCTGCTGCTGCCTGTTCAGAGAAAGAGTCAGGCTGTTTATATCCGCTTTGCCGATGATAAAACGCTGCTTTGTCTCATTATAAGCGAGTATGGACAAATCCAAAGCTTCTTCCGCACTGGCAATCAATTGTTGCTGGATATTAAAATCACTCACTGTCATTATCACTTCCTCCTCAATACTTATCTCGTCCTGGCGTGCCGAAATCTTCACCACATTCAAGTTATTCCGTGCCATATTATACTTTCCTTTGCGGACGCCCCAGTCCAGCAACGGAATAGAGACACTGACCGCCACCAAATCCTGCTGCATGGGCTTATGATAGACATCCCCGAAATTGTCCGCCACCTGATTAAAACCGATACTGGCATTCACACTTGCATTAAAGCGCGACTCCTTTTTAGTCTTATCCACATTACGCTCCGCTTCCAGCACATTCTGTTTCAATTCCAACAATTGCGGGTTGTTGCTCCTTCCCCACCTCAAAGCCTCATCTATCGGAATCTCCAGCATTCCCGGACGGGAAGGAAGTTCCAGCTCGATCTGCGTATTCTTATCCAGATTGAGAAAAGAAGCCAATGAGAACATAGCCCGCTTCAAATCGCTTGCTTTATTCTGCAATGTGTTCTGCGCATTCACCCGATCCAGCTTCAGAGTCAACAGGTCGGCTTGCGAGATAGCTGCGATCCGGTGCCGTTGTTGCCCGATGCGGTACAACGTATCCGTAGAAGCCAGATTTTCTTTTGCCAGGTTATATTCCGCTTGTGCCATAGCCAGAGAGAAGAAATAACTCGTAGCCGTTTCCGAAACTTTCTCCACATTATAAAGAAATTCCTTTTTCACACGTTCATATTTCAAAGGCTCTATCTTCCGTTCCCATTTGAATGGATTATACCCCACCAAACTTTGCGAATATCCAATCCTTATCGGGACACTGGTCAGCTGTGTCGCACTATTATCCCCGAAATTACGCATATAGGCAAGATTCGATTCCAGATAAAATGTACCTCCGGTCAGGTCAAGATTCTGCCGGACACTTAACCCTCCATAAGCATAATAAGACTGTTGCGTACGGTACACATCCAAATCCTGTCCCGAATCGTAACGTTTCGTAATATCCCGGTTATATTGCGCCGGAGTAAGATCCAGCGTCAGACTGGGCAGGCGGTTTGCCTTATATGTCCTGTACTCCCAATAACCGGACAAGTACATATTCTGTGTACGGAATGACTCCAATGAACTGTCATTGGCAAGAGCGATTGTCCGGTTCAAATCCAGTACCAGACGTTTCTGTGCATGAAGCAGGGATTCACCACAGAGGACACCAAGAATACAGAGAAATGCCCATATCCTTTTCTTTGCTGAAAAGAATAACTTTGTCTCCTCCGTGGTAAAATTTAATAATCCATTCATAACTCTCATATTTGAACTATTCGTTATTACTTGCTACTTATTTCTTCTTTCTTTCTGTAAATAAACCAGTAAAGCAATGGTATGATGAACAGACTCACTGCCGTACCGACCGACATTGTCCCTATCATGGCGATAGACAATGGTTTCTGTAATTCCGAACCCATATCCGATGAAAACAGTAACGGCACCATTGCAAAGATAGTAGTCAGCGAAGTCATGATAATCGGGCGCAAACGCCTGCGTCCTGCTTCATGGATAGCCTCCAACAACGGAACACCCGCTTTGCGCAGTTCATTGATAGCGTCCAGTTTCAGGATAGAGTCATTGATTACAATACCACAGGTGACAATAAGTCCGATAGCAGACATCAGATTCAGTGTATGCCCGCAAAGCCAAAGCAGTAATAACGCAAAGGCCACATCTATCGGTATCTCCGCCAGAACAAGCAAAGGTTGCAGGAAACTTTCAAACTGCGAGGCAAGAATAAAATACATCAGCAACAACGAAATAAACAGGATTACCACCAGCTCGTCCAACATCTCCCTGTTGGAAAAGAAACTTCCGGAGAAGCCTGTATCCCATTCTTTCGTTTCCTCCGCTACCTGCTTCACTTCCCGCATCAACTTGTCCCCGTTCTGCACGTCATAAAAATTAAAGGGGACATATTCACCATTACGCCCCGAAGTAATACTTTTCAGATCCTCAGCAGGAGCTATCGTAACCAGCTCCCGAAGAGGGATATATTCTATGTTTCCTTTATTATCCGGTTCAGTCTGTATCAACGTCTCCTGCAATATTTCATTCACAGTCTTTTCGCTGCCGGCAACGCTGATCGGAAGATATTGTTGGTAAGAATGCAACATTGTCACACTATTCTCACGAAAAGCAGTTTTCAAGATACGGTAGAGCTCATTATAGGAAACACGGTAAAGCAACAGTTTCTCTTTGCTAATACTTAGATTCAGTTGATTCTCGAAAGCGATACCCGTAGGGGCGATTCCCGTCTTCCGTGCCAAGTCCTTCTCCACGCGCCGGATGGTTTCCGCTTCCGGTGCCTTTGCCTTATTACGGGTATAAAACTCGGCTATGATATCCGGTTCGCCTGTGACAAAGAGTTTCTCAAACACAGTCTCCGGCGGAGAGAAAGAAATGACGGAAAGCGGATAACGCTCTTTCAGTCTGCGATAAATTTCCTGCTGTAAAGGAGAAATAGTTTCGGGTGTCTCCGTACGGAAGTAAAGTTCAGCCTCGGAAGAAGAAAGCTCCCTTTCACGGTTCAGAAGGAAATCCTGCCTGCCAATGGACGCCGTGTGCTCGGCTACCGGTTCTTCCAGTTCTTTAAAAAGTTCGTCCACACGCCTCCTGTTTTCATCCACATGAATATTCTCATTCCACTCAATCCTGGCAATCAATTCATTCTCCTCAATATCGGGCATGCGCTGCTTGTCGATAAAGAAAAAGAAAAATACACAAAGCGGAATGGAAATAGCACAGAACAAAACACTGAACGTTTTATGACTGAATACCCAGTCCACCCCCGCATCATAAAAACGATCTAATGTATGATCTTTTATCGGGTTATTGAATTTAAAGGAAAGCCACTTCCATTTCCGGGTATGGATACCGGTCCGGTAGACCAGCAGATAAAGTACGGGAAGCAACATGATACCCGTAAAATAAGAAACCATAAGTCCCACTGTAACTGAAAAAGCCTGATCGTAAAAGATAGCTCCGGCAATACCACTCATAAAAATCAACGGTGCAAACACGGCAATGGTCGTTAAGGAGGAACTCAACATGGGAGTCACCACTTCGCTTGTTCCCGTGATACAGGCACGGCGCAACGAATATCCCCGTTCCCGGTATTGCGATATATTCTCAGTTACAATAATCGAACTGTCAATCATCATACCCAATGCCAGAATCAATCCGGCGAGTGAAATGATATTCAGGGACATATTGCACAGATAGAAGAAAACGAAACTGATTACGATAGAAACCACCATGCTAAGTCCGATAACCAACGGAGATTTTACATCCCCCAGAAACAAGACCGCTACCAGGCAGATAAAGAGAAAACCTAAAGACAGATTCTGTTGCAGATTCGAAATTGTGTAGTCCAGCAATTCCGTCTGATTACGGCTGATACTGAAATCAATATCCGGATATACCCGTTGGAAGTACTCCATCGTCTCTACCAGAGATTTCTTCATCTTATCCATATTCTCATCCGCCTGCTTGATAACAGCCAGCGTCACTGCCCTTTTCCCGTTAGATACAGATACCCCTTTTTCTTTTACGGGCACAATATTCACCCGGCAGAAATCCTTTAACTGCACAATCCGGTCTCCTTTACGCAGATAAATATTTTCTACATCTTCTGCAGTACGCAGGAGGGTGGAAAACTTTATGTTATATTCATAATATCCGTCACGTACCGTCATACTACCCGGTTCCACATTATTGGCAGCCAGAGTCGATTCTATATCCTCAATAGAAATTCCCAACATGGAGAGCATATCCTCATCGGGCACAATCTGCACCTGACGTTCCACCAATCCGGTCACATCTACCATAGCCACTTCTTCAAGCTGCTCTATCCTACGTTTAATGACCGATTCCGCAAATTCACACAGATCCAGAAAGGACTGTTGTCCCGTAATGCTATAAGCACTGTCATTCTTCAAAGTCAGATTCAGGTAAAAAACAGGTATATCCGTTGCGCTCGCCTTAATGACTTTCGGACGTTCCGTTTCCTTCGGGAGATAGTTCATTGCAGCGTCTATCTTTTCATTGACCTCGATAAAGGCCAGGTCCGTATTAGTACCGAAATCAAAAGACAAGCGGATAATACCGGCGCCGTCTCTAGACTCACTGTGAATATCTTTCAATGTAGAAACCTGTATCAACTGGCTGCGCAAAGGTTTCACAATCGTATTTTCCAGTTCGCGGGCAGATGTATTGGCAGCAGACACCTGTATAGTGATCTCCGGAATAGCGATATTCGGAAGCAGAGATATCGGAAGTGTAGAATAAGTCACCAGCCCGATTATAAAACAGGCGGTGAAAGCCATCAGCACGGCAATAGGACGCTGGATTAAAAATTTTATCATGCTTTTCTCTGTATTTATCGTTTGCAGTCAATCATTCACCGCTTATAGTCACCTCCGTTTCATGCGCTAAATTCAAGTTCCCGGTGACAATAACCGTATCTCCTTCCAAGAGGCCATCTTCAACACCTCCCTGAGATTTATCCGAGACAACATATTCCGTAGCATTCTCCAATCCCGTATGTACATAATTCCACATTGCCTTGCCTTCTTTTAAGGTAAACACAACCTGTTTGCCGGAACGCAGCACCACAGCCGTTTTAGGAATGACCAACTGCTCCCCTAAACTCCGCTTGACGCTTACCCTTACGTTCATGCCGCTAAACAACTTCCCCTGTCCGTTTACCGCAGCTTTTACTTTTACCATTCCGTTCGCATCCACCAGCGGATTGATTTCAGATACACTACCTTCATAAGAACCTCCGCCGGCATAAGGAGTAATCATTACTTTGTCACCGGTTTTAATAAAAGCCAATTCGTTCTCCAACACGGTGAAATCAGTTTCCATCCCACGAGTGTCAATGACAGTACAAAATGCCTCGGACGTATTAGCGAGATTATAAGGTTTTGAAAACAGATTAGCTACTATCCCGTCAAAGGGGGCAACAAGTGTAGCATGCTCCGTTTCTCTTTTCGTAAGTTCATACTGGGACTTCGACTGTTCATAGCCGCTCTTTACTTTCGCAAGTTTCATGGTTTCTTCAGGCACCTTGCTAAAATCATCCGGCGTATATCCCTGCCCGATAAGTACATCTTTCAGTTCAAGCTCCGCTTTCAACAAAGCATCTTCCGCCTGTGATAATTTCTGTTCCAGACGGAATTTATCCAGCTCGGCCAACTTCTGCCCCTTACGAACACGATCACCGTTTTTCACATAGACATGAGCAATAACCTCATTCGTTTCAAAACGAAGATCAGCCTGCCCGCGGGCACTTACCTTACCGTTACTGACTAGTTCGTGATGAAAATCACACCTCTTTAGAATTTGAACGGTGACTTCATTCTTTGAATCCGGAAGAACGGTAGAAACACCTTTATCCTGCTCGTCTGCATCACTTTTCTTGCCAGAGCAAGATGTCATTCCACCATAAGCTAAACAACATAGCAGCATCCATATATAACTGTATTTTCTCATAAGGATATTTGTTTTCATAGCATTTTATTTTATGTTCTACTTAGCTACAAAAGTAACATAATTGGAATATCTATATTTTTTTATCAGTAATAATTTTCTCAGATACATAATATCATAACTATTCTTAACAGTATACATTTACATTTCGCCCTAACCTATGCGTTCATTTCAAATATTTCTGTATTTCCGCCCGCATCTCTTTTACTGCCGTCGATTGCACTTTCGGTTCTTTCGTTAATACAACCTCCGCCGCATATTTCAACTTCTCAGGCTGCCGATATTCCGATTCCGCATAAAGTTTCACCAAAAGATAATAAGGATAAATCCGTCCCGGAAGTCGATGAGTAGACCGTATCAAACTCTCTTCCGCCTCTTCGTATTCTCCTGTTGCCTGATAGTTTTTTCCGATAATATTAAGAACCATCGGATCACAAGTATATTTCATTGCTTCTTGCATCAATCTTGTAGAATTATCATATTCTTTCAATTTATGCAAACAGTGTCCATATTCAAAAAGGAAAGTTCCCCGAGTCTTCAAATCCGGATACAGCTTTTCATACCCTTCTTTAGCTGCCTGATAAGCGCCAATATTATAAAGCATTTTACTTCGATACCACTCTTTACAAGCCTTATATTGATTATTCTTCCTGTAATATGCTCCTAACAAAGCTATCATCAAAATAAAGAATAGCAACGCCACCTTTGAACGCCCTATGACACAAGCGGCTAACAAGAAATAGAATGTCATTGCAAATCCCGGAATCTGCATCGGATAGGAAGATAAGGCAAACACTAAAACCGAAATCACCCCACCACAAATACCTATTTGTTTTTCGGTAATTCCTCTCCAAAAACAAAAAGCAATAACTAGTAAAACAACAAATAAGAAAGGGATTCCATATTCCACCGCCACCTGCAGATATTCATTAAAAGCATATTCCGGACTACCTGCTACCAATTCCTCCGTCTCCGAATATTCTCCATTTGCAAAATATTCTTCCTGAGCCCTCCCATAAGCAGAAAAAAATCCATCTGCACCATGTCCAACAACCGGACTTTCAGCAATAGCCAGACAACTGATTTTCCACATTAACAAACGTCCGTTGGCAGAAGCTGCTTTCAGCTGAAAAAGGACATAACCTATCATTATCAACACTAATCCCCCAATCACCAAACCTGTTATCATTGTCTTCTTGTATTTCTGCCCCGCCTCTTTCAACCATGTTGCCCAAGAAGCATGTATTCCGTATACCCATATACCCGAAACTGCGGCAGCCATCCATGCCGAACGGCTCATTCCGGCAGGTAGTACACACAAAATCAACAGCATAACTCCTAATGCCATATAATACTTTCCCTGTTCTACCCATGTGCGTTCCGTTCTTTCTTTCAAGTTTAACCACTCATGCAGACAAAGCGGAAATATCATCGCCAAATATCCGGAATAAGGTCCCGGATTATAGAAAGATCCCGTAAGCGCATACAGGGAATGATTGGAAACAGCCAGACCGTATATCTGTCTCATCCCCCAGGCAGCTTCAATTCCTCCCAATGCAATCAATGCCCATGTTACTATCGCCGGAAAAGACAGATATTGTTTCCTGTTCAGGCAAAGAGACAACAGACTGCAAACGACAAAAACAACAGCCATACGTCCCAACCATAGTTTCTGATATGCCATTTCGCCGATAGAAATCTCATTCGGGATAGTAAAAACTATTACGCTCAGAATTGCCGCAACTCCTATACAAGTTACCACATCCGCCATATTCTTTTTTGTCATTTGCATCAATTCCAACTTTAGCTTCATTCTTTATTTGATTTTCTTCATCATCCTATTCCAACGGGATTTCCCCGTAAACTTATCTTCCGAATACCATATACGGGTAGCCTTACCTACAATGTATTCTTCCGGCAGCATCCCCCAATATCTCGAATCCTGCGAGTTAGCCATATTATCACCGGAAACAAAATAATAGTTCTTTTTAAAGCGATACTGTGCAATCACGCTGTCACCCAATACTATCTGTCCATCCTTTATACGTAATTTCTTCTTCTGTTCCCACCCTATCAATTGCCTGTATAAAAGACAATTCGTACGGTTCATCTTTACTGTCTGACCTTTTTGAGGAATCGGCAAAGGTCCGAACTCACGGATAGTCCAATCCATTTGCTTATCATAAGGAAATGTACCTACCACAATACCATATTGTTCCGGATACTTCAGATTCGCAAGAGATTGTTGAGCATTATAATTTCCCAACCGTTCGTCACACCCCCGTATTTTATAAAATCCTTCCCGAATCTCTAAAGTATCTCCCGGAAGCGCAATACACCGCTTTACATAATATTGCATCACATCAAGCCGGATACTATCCCAACGATTCATTCGATAAGGGAAATTAAAAACCAATATATCATTCCTCTTGAAATTTCCCCATCCGGGCATTCGATGAATAGTAATATCTTCATTATTCAACGCAGCAAACACATCGAACAACCGCGCACCCTTTATCATCTTATTAACCAAGATCCGGTCGCCATCCTTCAATGCAGGTTCCATTGAGTCCGAAGGTATCCTGAATGAAGTAAAACAGAATAACTGCATCAAAAACAAAATTACCACTGTGCAGAATAGGAAGACTGCCAGATTCTCGAATATTGCTACAACTTTCTTTACTCTATTCATATACTTCCTTTAGTTGAATCAGCCTACGATAAGCCTCCAGTCCCAACGTACATTTCACACATTCATCATTTTCACCCAATAAGCCCTCCAAAGGGAAAGTCTCTTTCTTTATCCTCTTTTGCAAATAATCTGCCCACAAAATCAACTGGCTCCAATGCATATCAGCATAACCGAAGTCTTGTTCCGCTTCCACAATAGCAGTTGTCATTATCAACATATTGGCAGCGGCTTCCACAGCACAACTTTCCAATTTTACCTGCTTACCGGATACCGGATACAAACCAATATCATAAGGCGGATGTTTCTTGTTCCAATATATCCCCTCACAATATATAAATACAGGGTCCAACAAACTCTTCATCCAGTCGACACGATTGAAAAACAACAATGCCGGAAAGCTTTTATAAGCTTCTCTTACATTACCTAAAGTATCACCGAAACAAAACAATTTATCATCCGGAGACAATACAAATCTATGGGAAGATAAAAAATTACGGTAAGCAGGAAGTATATACTCGGCAAGCGTTTCACCTCCTACTTGTAAAGCCTTGTCATTCCACTTATAATCCAGTTTTTCACTTTCCTGCCTAAGCTCCTGACACCTGTTTCCTACAGATTTCATTAGTTCTTTTACCTCTTTTGCTCCATCATTATTCCAAAGAGGGCGTAAGTTCTCCCCACTATATTGTAAAGTCTGCCCTTCTTTATATCCAATAAGCAACACACCTCTATCTTCCTTCCCCGAACACAACTTTTGTGACAAAATGATATGATTGTCTTCATATGAAAACCTTGTCTCATCCGTCCTCATAGCCAAATACAAACTATCGGACTTCGTAAAACGCCACCCCTGCTCCACCCAACTATTGACTTCTCTCTTACCGAACATCCACTCCGTATCCACATCAAACAGTATTTTCACCGTATGCTCTTTTTCTCTTTCCGTACGAATCTGATAAGAAAGGAAACCGACAGGCCAGCCTGTCATATCCCACTTTTCTGATAAAGAAGACGAGATAAAATCAATCTGAAGTTCTACATCTCCACATTGAAAAACAAATTGAGTCCGAGTGGCTTGCACATCCTTCTGCTTCAATATTGCCGGTTCCGCATCAGTATATGTTTTATTTTCTATGTACAAACCAAAATCCAATAAGGCAGGACCTCCCGTATTCCGACAGTATGCGGCCAGAACATTATCTCCATTAACTATTTGATTAATAGCTTCATCTGTCAAACGTTGACATTTCGTTTGATTTGTAAATCCACTTTTTAACAGATATCTTCCATTACAAAAAAGCTTTATTTGATCGTCGCATATATAACGGACATAGACTTTATGTTCCTTCAACAGGTCTTTATCATCAACTCTGATATGTCTGCGAACATATATATTCTCTGCTCCCCATAATGTATGAGCCGGATAATTACCTTTTACAGGTCCAAAAGCCCCTTTACCTTCATCCCATAAAGAATCATCATATTCCTTTTGCTCCCAACCTTTTCCCGGAAACAAAAAAGAATACTTTCCCTCCCAGCCGATACTGTCATTAGAAAGAGGAGCTAAGGAAAATATGCGTAAAGAGTCACTCCCCATGAAACGATAAGCCTTACCATCTACACACAAAACACCTGTTATCGGAAATACCTTTCCGGTTCTCAACTTCGGATAACTTTTATTTAATGTATCCCCCAACACCTTGAGACTAAAGTCGGGAGTAATCGCCAATAGCGTATGTTCAGAAGGAGTAATGTCGGAAAGAGACAAAATCTTCCTATCCGGACAGGAACAAGCATATATCAGAGAGACAATAACCGAAATAATAATTACCCTCCATACTCCAACAAGCCTGACATTAGTTTTCATTTCCATAGCTGAGTTTTGTTTTCATAAATAAAAATTCTTTCATCCAGCCCACGTGTATGATTTCTCAAAAGTAACAATGCGTTTGCAGGAATATCCCGAAAAACCAATGAATCGGCAGTCGCCTTAATTTTTCCGGCAGACTTCCAGTCGTTGTCACAATAAAATAATTCATAAACATCACCGGGACGAACATAGTTATCCCTATTGCGCGGAGTATAAACAATACGCTCTACCCGTACTTTTCTACCCAAATCAAGTCCTGCCCATCCGCCGGTAGGTTTAAAATAATCGAAAGAGGTCCATGTTTTCCCGTCAAAGATATTTGTATATTCATGCGTCCCGTCATGTTGATAACAGCCGGGAGTTCCTATGATTTTCCCAGATAAGGCTACTGTGTCATTCTTCTCATAAAAAGCGACTTCCGAAACATTACAAGACCCTTTAGCCGGACCAAAATATCTAAGATAACGGTACTCCTTATCAGACCAACTTTTTACAGTAGTACTCAGACGTTCAGGTTTACTTTGTATAATAAACAAGGTATCTTTCTCCAAAAAATCAGGATGATTACTTCCCTCAAAAACTCCTCCTAACATTCGATTTCTATATATATCTTCTCTCCCAATATCACACTTGGCATATAATACTACATCCTGCTTCTCTATAGTGACAGGATAATAGCAGATTTCATTGCTTTGTTTATCAATATAAAAGGGATCTGTCAAAAAGCATAATACGCCATTTTCATAAGTAGCTGCTCTCATAAATGTACCTTTCCGCACATACCGGAATGCCAAATGACCAGCATCATATTCAGTCCAATCAACAGGAGTCCAACGGTCTCTATCGCTAACGCATAAATAAGCTATTTTTCCGCTCCGTTTCACTTTATACTGTTTTTCTAAAGGAATAACCAACTCTTCTTTGAGATAATAACCATATTCGTGAGTTACGTCAATAAATTTAGGTAAACGCCAAAAAGGGTATAGTTCTTCGCCGTACTTTGCCATCTGTTCATACATTTCCCTATTCGCACTAAAAGTATATCTATACACTTTAGAACTGTCATCCCACCGATACCACCAATTCTCGCGTACCGGCACTAATTTTTGCGGAAAGTCTGTCATATACTCCTCTCCGTCTTTATTCCATGTTGTCAGCCAGAAATGCCCGGCATTTATATAACTTCGCACAGGTACAAAGTCAATAGCACAAGGAATACCCAAAGCTCGAAACAGATATACAGCAAAATCTGTAACTTCTCTACACGTCCCGGATAAATACTGTACATATTCCGGTCCTATATGTCCAAATGGATATGGCGTTACAGAAGTATAATAATAGTTCTTATCAGGCAATTTACTTATTAGAAAATTAGCGGCAACCACCGGATCTTCTATATCCAATGAATCAGACATACGCAATGAATCCAGTAACGAATTATATTTTTCATAATATGTTTCACGCCAGTATGCTAATGGCTCATCAGCTATTCGATAAGGCAACAAATACTCACAAAATGTTTCAAATGAAATATTCTTTCCCCACGGTTGCTCCTGCCAGACTTTAAATGCCCAATCAATATTATGGCATAGATAAGCAGAATCTATCTCTATTATATCTCGTTTATTTTTAGGGACCTGCATTAGTCCAAAGACTTTTTTCACCGAGTCTGCAACTTGTTCTGAGACTTTTCCTTTGCTTGTTTTTAGCCAAGCATAATAAGATTTATAGTTTTCTAATTGCTCTCCTTCAGAATAGAAATAGAAAGGTATATTCTCTATCAAAAAGCAGGCTGCTTTATACTTTAGGCTATCAGCAGGGTACTTTTGATAGTGACGAATCACTTTGTGTAGTTCTCCCTCATTATCTTCAGCAGATTGTAAAGCAACTTCAAGTGAAGATATTAGTTTTTCTTCTAAAAAACATTTTCCTATATACCACCATCCCAATAAGAAAAATGCCAAAACAAGAATAAATCGGATATATATTCTATGTTTCTTCATCATAACTTAATCTCACTTAGCATTTCCTGAAATATTCAGCAAAATAGGTGAATCTTTTTCATTACAATATACAGTTATAGTCTTATTGAAATATTCAGGTCGGTCCGCTGTATACTTCACTTTCAGAGTTAAATTCTTCTCTGGTTGCACTGGTGTTTTTGAATACTCTACAGTTGTACAACCACAAGAAGTAATTACATTATCCACCACTAGTAATTCCTGTCCGATATTAGTTAGAATAAATTCACAAGACTTTTGTTTC
>ERZ791891.841-NODE-841-length-13237-cov-4.683963_pt1 | contig 13237 bp, 10 predicted proteins | sample MGYA00510155_ERZ791891 | MGnify/ENA primary metagenome ERZ791891 (study PRJEB30046, sample SAMN00792061) | human gut metagenome | study: EMG produced TPA metagenomics assembly of the A metagenome-wide association study of gut microbiota in type 2... | reverse complement strand
TATCGGTAGTTTCGTCAAATGTCAACCCATACGTCTCGCCCGAAGCATCGTCTAAGCCGACACACAATATCATATATTTACCGGGGACCATAGAGATTTGGTCCGTCGGCAACTCTAATTTAAAAGTTTCGGTTTGTGGTTGTCCCTGTCCATAGGAGTCATCTTTTGAAGGGTTCCAGATAGTGCCGTCTTTTTTCTTCAGCAGTTGGGCGGTTACGACTGTGGTCTTAGTAGGGTCAGTATCGGTTTCAGTCTCGGTCATCTCGCCACAATAATAAAGGATGGCGTACACTTTTTCCACGTGATGCAGACTTGCTTGGCTGTATAGGTGTGTTTTGGTATCCAATTGCCCGGTAGTCAATTTCACGACAATCCCTTTCTTCGGAAGATCTTCCGGTGTGTCAATCAATTCATCAGAACACCCCGCCCAGAAGCAGGTCAGGAATATCAGAAATAGAATGCTCACGTGTTTCATCATGTAGAAAACTTTCTTACAATTGTTTGTTCTTGTTTTATTATACAAATAGAGAGGATAGAGGAGCCGTGCCTTGCCGGCACAGCTCCTGCATAACAATTTCCGTATAATGGAATTATTCGATTTCCATATCGTGGATGAATTCCCAGTTGTCGTTGATCTTGATAACCAGCTCCTGGTCTTTATCCAACGGCTGTGGTTTGTCAGGATCTGTACCCGGATCTGTCGGGTTGTCACCGCTACCACGTTTACCTACTTGATACAGGTGGTTACGATAGATGTTGTAAATCCTGTCGTGATCAATGTCACTTTGTGACATCGGGTCCAATTTAACAACCCAAGCTTTTAATACAGTAGTATTTTCTCCATCTTCATTGATCAACTGCAATTCGAATGTATCATCAGTTGTCTCGTTTTTAAAAGGAATCACAAACTCACCGGCCAATACAGCACCATCAGCTACAACAACTTTAGAGTTTGCAGCGTCCAATGCATTATGCCATCCTGTTACATTACCTAACAAATCACTACCGTCTTCACCTTGTCCTTTTAATAAAGCTTTATCATCCCAATATCCAGTACCATTTTCTCCTCCTGTTTCATTCCACTCAAACCAATCCTTCAAATTGATCTTATAAACACTATAAGCATTGTTTGAATTTTTGAACTTAGCATTCGGCTTAAATTGCTCTTCATCTACTGTAAAACCATTAACTACCGATTCTGTATTTTTGTATCCCGGCAGTTTGTGAGTAGCATCATCTACTTGAACTGCCAATGATTTAGACAAATCCAAAGAATTATTTTTGTTGGAAGAAACCAAACGAATACCGGTAACTACATCATCACCCACTTTTGCAGGGATACGATTGAAATAGCCCAATACACCGGCAACCTGACGTTTCAGCAATACAGTCGTAGAGAAACCGCCATCTGCTGCAAACTCAATCGGTTTAGAAACACCAGAGAAGATTTCACCGGCACTTTTTGTATTCTCAATAGCAGCAGTCTTCAAGAAACCGTTACCTGCGTCAGAAGCTATGTTCCACCAAATATTTGTTGAAGCATCCCAAGTAGTAGCATCCAATTCCTTGACATATTTATCAGGATCTCCCAGCTCAATCTTAAACGGAGCAGGAGTAGAAGTTAAATCAGACTCGTCCTGACCAACGGCTAAGATGATATATCTGCTGTAACCTTGGGGATCTGTAGATGTAGATACGGGCAATTTGTCATCACCTGTCAACTTGATTTCATACTTACGACCATAATCGTAAGGGTCAGAAGCGTTATTCCAATTTGTAATAGCCGGAAGTTTCTTCACATACTTATACTGTTTTTTGGTTTCATCATAACCAAATGCCAGCAACTGTACATCTGTTACCTCTTCTGCCCCTTTATTAGTCGTGCTATACAAAGGACGAGACTTTGTGCTTAACACGTCTGTGTCTTGCATGTCCAAAACAATCACTTGTTCTCCCATCAGTTCCTGATTGTCTGGTCCTAAAATAGGATCTTCATCATTGCTACAAGAACTGAATGCCAACAGCCCGAAAGCCGCAGCAGCTCCTAAGAAATAATTCTTTTTCATTACTTTGAAATTTACTTAAACAAATATGTTATAAAATAAACAGATACCTAAAAAGTAAATCAGAGAAAAGCGTAGCGAACAGACTGACAAAGTGCTCGTTACGCTGTATTTTTCTCTTGGCAAGTCGCCAAAGAAAGCCATAATATAGCCATACAGCGCAAGAGTTCAGTTACCACATCATTACCGTGTGGTCGTGAAAGATTTTTAGCTAAAATGGTCTTTTTCTGCGATTTGCGTAATTCTGCGTAGCTGTCGGTAACTCACAGTAAACTAATTTTGTAACCAAAAAAAGTGAGTTATGCGAAGTACATTCAAAGTGCTATTCTACGTGAAAAAAGGCAGTGCAAAGCCCAACGGTAACCTGCCACTGATGTGCCGCCTTACGGTGGACGGAGAGATTAAACAGTTCAGCTGTAAGATGGATGTTTCCCCACACTTGTGGGACGTGAAAAACAACCGTGCTTCGGGCAAGAGTGCCGAAGCGCAAAGAATCAACCGTGCGGTTGACAAGATTCGGGTGGAGGTGAACCGCCGCTACCAAGAACTGATGCAGACGGACGGATATGTTACAGCCGCCAAGTTGAAAGATGCCTATCTCGGTATAGGTATCAAGCAGGAAACCTTGCTGAAACTCTTTGAGCAGCACAATGCCGAGTTTGCAAAGAAAGTCGGACACAGCAGAGCCAAAGGAACATTCCAACGGTACATAACCGTCTGCAAGCATATCAGAGAGTTCCTGCCCCATACATACAGGCGTGAGGATATTCCCCTCAAAGAGTTGAATCTCACGTTCATCAACGACTTCGAGTATTTTCTGCGCACGGTGAAGAAATGCCGCACCAATACCGTGTGGGGCTACATGATTGTGTTGAAGCACATCATTTCGATAGCAAGGAATGACGGTCGTCTGCCGTTCAATCCCTTTGCAGGATATATCAACTCTCCCGAAAGTGTGGACAGAGGGTATATTACAAAGGACGAGATATATACTCTGATGAACACCGAGATGCCCGACAAGACCCACGAGCTTGTAAGAGATTTGTTTCTCTTTTCGGTGTTCACGGGTCTGGCGTATTCCGATGTGAAGAACCTAACCACCGATAACCTGCAAACATTCTTTGACGGCAACCTTTGGATTATCACCCGAAGAAAGAAAACCAACACGGAATCGAATATCCGTCTGTTGGATGTTCCACGAAAGATTATTGAGAAGTATAAAGGTATGACAAGGGACAATAAGGTTTTCCCCATGCCAAGTAACACAACCTGCAACAAAAGGTTGAAAGCCATAGCCGAGTTATGCGGTATAAAAACACATTTGACCTATCATGTCGCAAGGCATTCGGCAGCGACTACCATATTGTTATCCAACGGAGTACCCATTGAAACCGTCAGCCGTCTGTTGGGGCATACCAACATAAAGACCACTCAAATCTACGCGAAGATAACCGCCCAAAAGATAAGTCAGGACTTGGAACTGTTGTCCGACAAGTTGGGAGATATGGAGAAAAGCATTTGCAGTGCCATTTGATAACCTTATAAAGCAGAATACAGATGAAAGAGAAAAGAAGCATCATCACGATGGACGGACAAGGCAACATCGCCCTGCCGACCGATACAGGCTCCATAGCCATGACTGAGTGGGAACTTTGCGAATTGTTTGGTGTTATCGCCCCGACAGTTCGAGCAGGGATAAAGGTTCTCTGTAAAAGCGGAGTTTTGAGGGAATACGACATAAAGCGTTCCATCAACTTACCAAACAAATGTAGCATGGAGGTTTATAATCTTGAAGCCATCATCGCCCTTGCTTTCCGTATCAACACATTCGGAGCGGAGCAGGTTCGCAGAGCCATCCTTGAAAGAATGTACTTGCGAAAAGAAAAAACAAACATCCTCTTTTCGCTGAACATTACCGATGCGGCAAACCCGAGATACTTTGCATAGGCGTATTGCCATTCACACATACTCACGCACCCGAAGAAGCACCTGTTTTCAGCCCTGTTTCTTCGGGATTTTTCATTTTTACAGCCCCGAACCGATTACTTTTTTTGTAGCGAGGTGTTTTATTCCCCATTCTGCTGTGATTTGCGTATCATCCTATCCGATAATTGATTATACTTTTGTGGTTGGCATTATTCAAACTAAAATCAATGAATTTATGACAACTGAAAAACAACAAAACAGCCATCGACCGCCCACGGACAGCAGCATGGCAAAGGAAGAGTTTATCCGTGTCGGCACAACGCTCTACAAGATTGTGGAGCAGCCGAAACTGAACGGAGGGTATGTAAGGAAGCGCATCGCATGGAACAACGAGACCCTGCGCCAAGACTATGGCAAGGACTACATCGGCAGCGTTCCCAAGTATGACGGCTTCTGCACCGTACCCGAACATGTCAGCTATCAACCCGTAATCGGCAAGTTCCTCAATCTCTACGAGCCGATAGACCACCAACCGAAAGAGGGTGATTTCCCCTCTATCCGCTCGTTGGTAGAACACATCTTCGGGGAGCAATACGAATTGGGGATGGATTATCTTCAACTGCTCTACCTGCAACCCATACAGAAGTTGCCCATCCTGCTGCTGGTATCGGAAGAACGCAACACAGGCAAAAGCACCTTTCTGAACTTCCTGAAAGCCCTGTTTCAGAATAACGTGACATTCAACACCAACGAGGATTTCCGCAGTCAGTTCAATTCCGACTGGGCAGGGAAACTCCTCATCGTGGTGGACGAGGTACTGTTGAGCCGCAGGGAGGACAGCGAGCGGTTGAAGAACCTAAGCACGGCATTATCCTACAAGGTGGAAGCCAAAGGCAAAGACCGTGACGAGATAGCATTCTTCGCCAAGTTCGTGCTATGTTCCAACAACGAGTACCTGCCTGTCATCATAGATGCAGGGGAAACACGCTATTGGGTACGCAGGATAGACCGCTTGCAGTCCGACGATACCGACTTCCTGCAAAAGCTGAAAGCGGAGATACCCGCCTTTCTCCACCATTTGCAACATAGGCAGCTATCCACCGAAAAGGAAAGCCGTATGTGGTTTGCACCCTCGCTTCTGCATACCGAAGCCTTGCAGCGTATTATCCGCAGCAACCGTAACAGATTGGAGATAGAGATGCACGAGCTTATACTTGACATCATGGAGAGTGTCGGTACGGACATTTTCTCTTTTTGCCCGAATGACCTGCTGGTATTGCTGACCAACACGCAGGTCAAGGCGGAGAAGCACCAAGTGCGGAAAGTATTACAGGAGTGCTGGAAACTGACCCCTGCACAGAACGGACTGACATACACCACCTACCAACTGAACTATAATCGGGAATGTCGGTACGAGCCGATAAGGAGGGTCGGACGCTTCTATACCGTCACAAGGCAGCAACTTGAATCCCTGTAATTCCATCTTTTTTGTTGAATTGATGAATAAGGATATAACCATACTGATAATAAGTAACATACTCTCTCAACAAAATCTCAACAGACCAAAAGAGAAGTTGAGAACAAGGCACAGACCGATTGTAGATTTCTCTTTTGGCGAGTGCTTTGTTGAGAAACTGTTGAGTATATATAAGTCTGTATATAAATGAGTTAAACTGCCCATTCATCAAATCAACGGATTTTCATCAACATTAAAACCGTAATAATATGACTACACAGGAAGCAAAACAAATCAGAATAGCAGACTATCTGCAAAGTTTGGGTTACACACCCGTCAAACAACAGGGCAACAGCCTTTGGTATAAATCACCGTTTAGAGAGGAAGCCGAAGCCTCGTTCAAGGTGAACACCGAACTCAACCAATGGTACGACTTCGGTATCGGCAGGGGCGGCAACATCATCGCACTGGCTTCGGAACTCTACCGCTCCGACAATGTGCCGTATCTGCTGGAGTGCATCGCCAAACAGACACCACACTTGCACACTGCCAGCCATGCGCCATCCTCTTTTGGTCGGCAATCCGTTTCAGAACCGATGTACCGACACCTGCAAGTTACGGAACTTTCCTCTCCTGCGCTGCTGTCCTATTTGCAGGAGCGTGGAATAAACGCAGAACTTGCCAAGAAGGAATGCAGGGAACTCCGTTTTGAGAACAAGGGCAGACCATACTTCGCCATCGGCTTCCCGAATATGGCAGGGGGCTATGAGGTGCGCAACCGTTATTTCAAAGGCTGTGTCGCTCCAAAGGACATCACCCATATCCGACAGCAGGGAGAGCCAAGAAGTATGTGTTATCTTTTCGAGGGCTTCATGGATTACCTCTCGTTCCTTACCATCCGCACAAGGAACAATCCGCAATACCCCCGACTGACTACGCAGGACTATATCATACTGAACTCCGTTTCCAATCTCGCAAAGGCGGAGGGCATATTGGCTGATTATTCCAAAATCGGCTGTTTCCTTGACAATGACACAGCTGGACGGACAGCATATAAGAACCTGCAAACAATGTTCGGGGAACGCCTGTTCGACAAGTCTGTATACTATAGTGAGTATAAGGACTTGAACGACTATCTGTGCGGTAAGCCTTTGTTCCAATCGGTAGAACCGATAAAGCAGAAGCAGCAAGTCCAATCCGCAAGGCGGATGGTGCAGCCACCGAAAAAACGAGGGCTGAAGATGTAGGGAGTGGGAACGCTTGCAACCGCACGGATATTTGCCAACGGAAAATACCATAGCTTATTAGGGAATTTGTCCGAGCCGCATTGCAAGCAACGCTGAAAATTCCCCAATAAGCCAAAGAGGTTGCACCTCTCTGGACTCTCCCAAGACAACGGCAGAAGCCGTGCAGAATAATAATCAATCATTGTTTCACAAGCTAAAAAGAAAGGAAAACCATATATGGGATTTGTAGTATTGCACATGGAAAAGGCACACGGTTCCGACAGCGGAACTACCGCCCACATCGAGCGTTTCATCATACCGAAGAACGCCGACCCAACACGGACACACCTAAACCGAAAACTCATCGGCTACCCCGATGGAGTGAAAGACCGTTCGGCAGCAATCCAACGGAGATTGGAAGAAGCGGGACTGACACGCAAAATCGGCAGCAACCAAGTGAGGGCAATCCGCATCAACGTGTCGGGAACGCACGAGGATATGGAACGTATCGAAAGGGAAGGTAGATTGGACGAATGGTGTGCCGACAATATGAGATACTTTGCGGACCTGTTCGGCAAGGAAAACATCGTGGCTGCTCATCTTCATCGGGACGAAGAAACGCCACACATACACATAACGCTTGTACCCATTGTCAAGGGAGAACGCAAGCGCAGAAAACGGGAGGAGCTGGCGAAGAAACGCTACCGCAAGAAACCGACCGATACCGTAAGGCTGTGTGCCGATGATATTATGACACGGCTGAAATTAAAGTCCTATCAAGACACATACGCCATTGCGATGGCGAAGTACGGATTGCAGCGTGGCATAGACGGCTCAAAGGCACGGCACAAGTCCACTCAGCAATATTACAATGAAACGAAGAAACTCGCTGATAGTCTCAAAGCGGAAGTGGTGGATTTGCAGGAGCGGAAAGAAGCGGCAAAAGAAGAACTCCGCCAAGCCAAGAAAGAGGTACAGACCGAGAAGCTGAAAGGTGCAGCAACCATCGCAGCCGCCAACATTGCCGAGAGTGTAGGTTCTCTTTTCGGCAGTAACAAGGTCAAGACGTTGGAGCGGGAGAATACCGCCCTGCATAGGGAGGTAGCCACGCACGGGGAAACCATCGAAGCCCTGCAAACCCGGATACAGACCATGCAGGCAGACCACAGTCGTCAACTGTGGGAAATGCAGCAATGGCATATGACGGAAGTACAGACTAAAGAGGTCGGGCACAAGAAAGAGGTATCAAGGCTTACACAGCTTGTTGAGAAACTGTACGCATGGTTCCCGTTGGCGAAAGAAATCCTGCGCATGGAGAGCCTTTGCCGCCTTGTCGGATTCGACGAGCGGCAGACCGCGACGCTTGTCAGCGGTAAGCCGTTGATATATGAGGGTGAACTCTATTCGGAGGAACACAGCCGCAGGTTCACGACCGAGAAAGCAGGCTTCCAAGTGGTGAAAGACCCTGCGGACAAGGCGAAGTTGGTTCTTGCCATCAACCGACAGCCCATTGCCGAATGGTTCCGTGAGCAGTTCGAGAGGCTGCGGCAGAGCATACGCCAACCCGTTATACCGCAACGGAGAAGCAGGAGAATAAAACTATAAATCCCCTATTCCATTACGGCAGGCAGAGAAATCCGTTAAAGACAGGCGATTATCACAGCTTTTTTATTACTTTTGCGCTTGAATTGGGGGCAACTCCTCTTCAAGACATATTAGAATGTAAAGAAGCGTTATGCTTATCTTGTAACTTGAAAACGTAGGAAATTTTCAAAAGCGAACAAGGATAGCATAGTGGTTCTCACGCTATAGCGTGGGCTGCTATACCCATATCTGTTCGCATAGGTTTTCCTACGACCTTCAAGTTAAGACGTGGCATTGCAGTTCCACGCTTTCATGGTTTTAAAGGTCTTTAGGGGAACTGGAAAGACACCTTTTATCAGTATGAAAAAGAAATTTATTGGGATGGGAATAATCCATAAGGTGTGGATTGTGTGTTCCATGGTGTGCGCCAGCTTGTTCGGGTTATCCTCTTGCGGCGATGACTACGACGATTCGGAGCTTAGGGGAGACATTGGAAACCTTGAAGACCGAATAACTGCCCTTGAAGAATGGCAGAAATCCGTCAACACGGACATCCGGTCATTGCAAAGTCTTGTCGCCGCCCTTGAAAACAAGGATTATGTTACGGCGGTTACACCTCTTGAGAACGGAACGGGCTATGTCATTTCATTCCTCAAAGGCGGTAATATAACCATCAAGCACGGCGAACGTGGCGAGCAAGGAGAAAAGGGCGAGGACGGAACGATGCCTGTTATCAGCGTGAAACTGGACACTGACGGAAAATACTACTGGACTGTGAACGGAGAATGGTTGCTCAATAGCGGAAACAAAATACCCGTAACTGGAGAGAAAGGCGACAAGGGGGACAAAGGTGATAACGGAACTGCCGGAAGCGACGGCCTGACACCTTATATCGGTGATAACGGTAATTGGTGGATAGGCACGATGGATACCGGAGTAAAAGCACAAGGCAATATCGGAACTGACGGACAGACACCACATATCGGCAACAACGGAAACTGGTGGATTGGAACGACCGATACGGGTGTAAAAGCTCAGGGCGATAAAGGTGCGGACGCTATCGCTCCGCAAGTTCGTATCAATGCAGATACAAACGAATGGGAAATCTCGACAGACGGCGGAAAAACGTGGAATTCAACTGGAGTCAAAGCCACCGGAGATAAAGGTAACACCGGAGCACAAGGTGAAAAAGGTGATTCCATGTTTAGCAATATTGACAACTCAAACGAAGCTTATGTAGAATTGACACTTGCCGACGGCGTAACCAAAATCAAATTGCCCCGTTATTCATCGGCAGTACGTTTTGAAAGTTACGAGCCTGCCGATGTTTATATGGTAGGCGAAACGGAATTAAAAGTCATACTTCCCGACAACCTGTTAAGTAACAATTACGGCTGTCTCATCGCCACAGTAACCCCCACAAGCGGAGCATATACACGTGCAGCCGACAACGGTTGGAGTGTAAATATTACTTCTCCGGATTTCACCGAAACTCCGGCGACGGCAACCGTAAGTGTAAAAGGTGACGGTTCTCTTGCAACAGGAGACCAAGCACTGCTCTGTGTAATGTTGACCTACACGGATGGAACTCAGGTGTCAGCATCCCGGCTCGTGCAAATCAGTCTGCTCGGCACTAAAACGGCAACTGACGACAATATAGTCAAGGGAGACTACTATATGTGTGACGGTTCGTTTGTAGGTAGGTATACGCCCCTGACAGACGCACAGAAAGCGGCATGTGTAGGCAGAGTTTTCGCATTGGCGAATGAAGACGATGAGTCGGACTATTCAACAACGGGTATCGGACAGAAAAAATGCCACGGCTACGTGGTTGCATTGACAGACGCCTACGAGACTGACTGCGTATGGTCGACGGTCAATGTAGATATTGAGGGTATTGAAAATGTAGAGTATAACGGAAAAAGTTGGAACGGTTATAAGGATACGCAAGCGATATTAAACGAAGCCAATTATTCGGAAACGACATATCCCGCCGCCTATTATGCCGTAAACTACGCTGTGAAAGCCCCTGCAACGAGTAGCGGATGGTTCCTGCCGGCTGTGGAGCAAATGAATCAAGCGGGCATTGCAGCCCGGAACTGGTCTGATATGCAGTATTACTACTGGTCTTCGTCAGAATATACAGACAACCAATTTAATTCGCAATACGTAAATGCAGTATGTCCTCCGAGCGGTTATGCGTTTTACAAATGCCCGAAATCAGATAAATATTCCGTACGTTCCGTACTCGCTTTCTGATATGAAAGTCAGGGCTGTTAAACCTGAAATGTAGGCAATAGACAGCAACCTTCTGCGGCAATTGAAACCGGTTGATGGGAATTCCCGTTAATCGGTTTCTTATATATTGGACTTTAGTATTTTGAAAAAAATAGAACGGCTTTCGTTCATCATTTGAAAAATTTGTCTACTTTTGTAGTAAGAGTTATTTGACAGCATAATACTGCAAACTGCTGAAAATTGCACAGTCGCTAATTCGTTACTGTTATTTTTTAAATAATTTGCTAAATGTTTATTTCTCAAATGGTTGTGTTAGACCGTTGAAAATCTAAAATAGTTTCTAATCAATCTCCATCGAATGAAGCAGTTCCCAATTGTCGTTCACGAGGATATAAATCTTGAAGCGGCAACAACAGGGGTCGTAGACGTAGCGCAAAACGGTCAGTTCGTTGCGGCTCATCGTGATACTGACATCCTCCGGGGCAATCCAGTTGTCGTCTTCCGGATTGTCGCCGACATAGAAACGGATCTTGAAGAGCGATTCCGCCGCTCCGGTGGAGGGAGCCAGCAGGGTTTTCGTCACGATATGTTCCGGTTGCGGCCAGACGGTAGCCAGACGGAACGAACGGGGGGGCGCACTATAGGTGAAACGGCTGTCCACCTGCCCCCGGATGTCTGAAATCTCCTTTTCCGAATAGCGGAACGCATCCGGCATATCTTCCACCGCCACAATCAGCTTGCCTTTCACCCGTTTCATTCCCAAGGTGTAGGCATAGTCCGTCTCGTTGTAATCCAAGGTGTCGCTTGCAAGATAGACATCCGCGCCGGGTTGGCTGTCGGGGTGCAGGGCCAAGCGGGTAAAGTCGTCGCCCAACGCCTCCTTGCCGTCGGTCGGCAGGTTGCCCCATGCCGTCAGTACATAGCGGCCAAATGGAATGTCTTCGGGAACGGGGACCGTCACTGTCTGTTGCTCGCCGGTGACAAGGGTCAAAGGTTGTTCGACAATCACCTGGCCGCTCTTCGCGTCAGTCAGCCGGTAAATGAGCGAGGATACGTAGCTTGCGAAAGGCAAGTCTTCGCTCCGGATTTCTTCGAAGCCCAGCCGGTTGGCTGCCTTTACATTCAGATAGTTCTTGTCTTCCACCTCCAATTGGATGCCTAACGGTGGACAGGGTTCCAGCTCATCGCGGATACAGCCGCACCAAAGGGTCATCGCCAGCCCTCCCAACAGGGCCATGCCTTGTGTATATCTTCTTGCTTGCTTCATTTTGCTTCTCCTTTCCGGTCGCCAGCGGACAACCTTTCATGCGTCAATACCGCCAAGTTGTTCTTTCCGATTTCCGAATCCGGATAGTAGGCCAGCCACTTGCGGTAGACTGCTATCTTTTGCTCCACCGAAGGCATCAGCTCTGCCACGCGGTAAAACTCCTCTTCGCTGAAGGTGTCCGGGCGGTCGGCATACATCCTGAGCAGCTCCTCGTCGGTCGTGAAGCTCTTCAGCGTATAGGCATAGCGGTATTCCACCTTGCGGTCCTTCTGCAGATAGTTCGTGCGGATACGTTCCCAACAAGGCAGTTTCCGGATTTCGCGCTCCTGCCGGTCGTCGTCGTTGTCGGCACCGGCCGGACAACGTGCCAGGACGGCCGCCACCGCGTCGGCATCGGGGTCGTTTGCCATCCGCATGGCAGTCAAGACCGGTTCCCATCCTTCGGGATGGACGTCGGCATAGATACGGGCGGCATCGTCCGGTGTGACCGCCAACTGCCCGAGCAGCCATTGTTTGGCGGAGACAGCCCGGCGGTAGGCCAGGTTCGTGTTGAACGCGAACGGACCGTCGGCTGACGCCCTTCCGATGATATGTATGTTCTGTAGAGTTGCCAGCGAATCTTTCAAGACAGGGAGCAGACGCTTTTCCATCTCCTCCAGTTCCGAACGGTTGTTGCCCATCGAAAGGTCGATGTCTGAACGGTTGATGACAAACTGCAAGGCGGCTACCCCTTGTCCTTCCATCCGTTTCGGCTCTCTCGGCAGGGCGGGACGCATCCAGCGGAGCGAGAAGGTGTCGGCCGGGGCGGCCTGTTGCAAGGCGGCGACATAGAGGGTATCGACATTTCCGCAAGAGGTGCATCCCTCGACAGAAACCAAGGCATCGATGTAGGCATCTTTCGTGCCCTGGGGGACCGAGATTTGCGTTTCGTAGGGTACAACCACCTGTTTCGTCCAGCGGTTGGCAGGGATGACCTGCCCAGGAATCGAATCGACATACCCTTCCAATACCGCTCGGCGGTACATCTTTTTGGTATAGACCGGCGCATCGACCGCCACCGGATCATAGAGCGCGACGACCTCACCGGCGGATGTTACCAGACGAGGTGTAATCAGCAGGCGCCCCCGTTTCGACAGGTAGTCTGCCGGGATCCGGAAGTTCACCTTCACCGTCGCCTGGCCGGAAGGGTCTGCTATCACGTCGCCCGGCTTCGGCGACAAGGATACACCGGCCGTCTTCGTCGACGAACAGGCACCGAGCGTTGCCAGTACAAAAAGACCGGCACATAGTTTATGTATATAAGACTTCATGCCGTCAGAATATATAAATCAATGAAAGGGCTACTTTGGTAGGCCCGAAATAGTTCTTATGTCTGTCTTCCCCGCATTTCTCGCAATAAACGCGCGGATTCTCCTTATACCATAGTCGGGCATAGCCCAGTCCGATAGCCGCCTCCAGGTTCCAATGGGGCGAAAGG
>ERZ791891.838-NODE-838-length-13291-cov-22.837338_pt1 | contig 13291 bp, 11 predicted proteins | sample MGYA00510155_ERZ791891 | MGnify/ENA primary metagenome ERZ791891 (study PRJEB30046, sample SAMN00792061) | human gut metagenome | study: EMG produced TPA metagenomics assembly of the A metagenome-wide association study of gut microbiota in type 2... | reverse complement strand
TTATACCCAGGGCGATGCCCTGGGCTAGGAGCTTTTGGGCCTTCAGCCCGTTCTCGAATCACATGCGAAAGTTCTGTAATGAATAATTTATAATTTATAATTAAACAATAACAATTAAAAATTAAGCAATAACAATAATTAAACAATAATTAATGAGAAGAGAGAAAACAATTTGGATGCTTCTGTTGGCGATGATGCTGATGTTACAGCCTACATCGCTGATGTTACAGCCTTCTTCGCTGATGGCACAGAACAAGCGAGAGTTCCGTGGCGCATGGATTCAGTGCGTCAACGGACAGTTTATGGGGAAAAGTACCCAGCAGATTCAGACGATGCTTTCCAGGCAGCTCGACGAACTGCAGAAGGATGGCGTCAATGCCATTATCTTCCAGGTAAGAGCTGAGTGCGATGCACTCTATCCCAGCAAGATAGAACCCTGGAGCAAGTTCCTCACTGGCGTGCAGGGCCAGGCGCCATCCCCTTACTGGGACCCTTTGCAGTGGATGATCGACCAGTGTCACAGCCGCGGCATGGAACTCCATGCCTGGATCAACCCCTATCGTGCCAAGCACGGTTCCACATCCCTGAGCCAGGTATCACCCCGAAGCGTGGTGAAGACCCATCCTGATCTCTGCTTCAACTATGATAACCTGGTACTCCTCAACCCGGGGCTCCAGGAGGCAGCCGACTATACCTGCCGTGTGGCTGCCGACATCGTGAGCCGCTACGACATCGATGGTTTCCATATCGACGACTATTTCTATCCATATCCCGTAGCCGGCAAGCAGATTCCTGACCAGCAGCTCTTCCGCCAGCAGGGCAGGGGATTCAGAGACATCGGCGACTGGCGACGCGACAACGTGAGCCGCTTCGTCAAGCAGTTGGGCGAAACCATCCATGCCGTCAAGCCATGGGTCAAGTTTGGCGTATCTCCTTTTGGCATCTATCGCAACAGGCGCAATTCCCCAATAGGTTCCAACACCTTCGGATTGCAGAACTACGACGACCTCTATGCCGATGTGCTCCTCTGGGTGAACAATGGCTTCATCGACTACTGCGTGCCTCAGATTTATTGGGAGATAGGCAACAAGGCTGCCGATTACAAGACCCTCATCCAGTGGTGGAACAAATATGCGGGCAACCGACCTCTCTATATCGGCGAGGACATCGAGCGCACCGCCAAGTATCCCGACCCTGTGAATCCACGTAGCCACCAGTTGCCAGCCAAGCACCGCCTGCATCAGCAGATGAACAATGTGCAGGGCACCGTGCTCTGGTATGCCCAGACAGCTGCCGACAATGTAGGCAACATCGGTCATACCCTGCGCAACTATTACTGGAAGTACCCGGCCCTCCCGCCGTTGATGCCATTCCTCGACAACAAGGCGCCAAAGAAGGTGAAGGGTTTGAAGATGGTATGGACAGCCCAGGGTCCGATGCTCATCTGGAAGGCTCCTAAGGCGAGCAGCAGAAAGTGGGGCGATGTAGCCAACCGCTTTGCCGTTTACCGTTTTGCCAAGGGTGCCAAGGTTGATCTCCGTGATGTGTCAGCCCTTCAGGCGGTGGTTTATGGCACCAGCTATAAGCTTCCATACGTAAAGAACAGGAAATATACTTATGTTGTCACCGCACTCGACCGTGTAGGCAACGAGGGCAAGGGTAAGAAGAAAACCGTTTCGCTTTAAGCGAAGCTTTCGAAATATTGATGTTCCCGGCTCGGAGATTCAAAGGAATCTCTGGGTCGGGATTTATTTTTTGTTAAAATCGTAGAAATACTTGGTTGTTTCGGGGATTTGATGTATATTTGCAATTCATTAGATAGCTTTTGATTATGGCAAGAAAATTATATCCTATAGGAATTCAGACATTTGAACGTATCCGCAAGGAGGATAAGTTCTATGTGGACAAGACGGAATACATCTATCGTATGACACATACCGATGGAACGTATTTCTTCCTGAGCCGACCACGCCGTTTCGGCAAGTCGCTGCTGGTTTCCACTTTCAAGAGTTATTTCGAGGGTAAGAAGGAACTCTTCGAGGGGCTTGCCATTGAGAAGCTGGAGAAGGAGTGGACGGCTTATCCCGTGCTGCACTTCGACCTGAGCAAGGGCAAGCACATGGAGAAGGCGCAGCTGGAAGAGTATCTGGGCTACCTTTTGGAAGATTATGAACAAAAGTATGGTATAGAAAATCACCGTAACGGAAACAACAATCGATTCAATGACTTGATAGAAGTGGTTTACCGGAAGACGGGCAAGCAGGTGGTGGTGCTCATTGATGAATATGACGCACCGCTGCTGGATGTGGCGCATGAGAAGGAGAAACTCGATGAGCTCCGCAACACGATGCGCAACTTCTATAGTCCTCTGAAGGGAAACGAGTCCATGCTGCGCTTCGTCTTCATGACGGGCATCACGAAGTTCTCGCAGCTCAGCATCTTCAGCGAACTGAACAATATCAAGAATGTGAGCATGGACGAGCCTTATGCCGGTATCTGCGGCATCACCAAGGAGGAAATGTTGACCCAGATGAGCGATGACATCGATGCTCTTGCTGAGCATCTGGAACTGAACAGGGAGGAGACCATCCAGGAGCTGAAAGACCATTATGATGGTTATCACTTCTGCTGGCCATCGCCTGATGTCTTCAATCCTTACAGTTTGTTGAATTGCTTTGCTGATGGCAGAATGGATGATTACTGGTTCGGATCGGGCACACCTACCTATCTCATCAATATGATGAGAAAGTATGAATTCTTGCCTGCTGACCTTGGCGAAACCATAGAGGTGGGCAAGAAGGACTTTGATGCCCCCACCGAAACGATGACCACCATCGTACCTTTGCTCTATCAGAGCGGGTATGTCACCATCAAGGGATATGACAAGCCTACAAAATTGTACCTGTTGGCATTGCCTAACCAGGAGATAAGGGTGGGACTATATGGAAGCCTCTTGCCTCATTATCTGACGGATAAGTCGGCAAAGGCTAACACGACCATCGCCAAGATGTCGGTATTGGTGAAGAAGGGGGATATGGATGCAGCCTTCTGCCTGCTGAACAACTTTCTGGAGACGGTGCCTTACTGCGACAACACACACTATGAGGGTCATTGGCAGCAGACGCTCTACATCATGTTTGCCCTGCTCACCAACTATGATATCCTCGTGGAGCAGCATACGGCGAAGGGCAGAATCGATATCACGATGGAGACTGCAGATACCATCTACGTGATGGAGCTGATATTCAACAAGAGTGCCGAGGAGGCTCTCGCCCAGATAGAGGCAAAACACTATGCCGATGCTTTCAAGATGAGCGGCAAGAAGGTGGTGAAGATAGGCTTGAACTTCTCGGTGAAGGACGAGGTGAACTGCCTGGAATGGAAGATATAATGAATTGATGCAGAGATTGAATTGGTATCATGAATTGTATAATGTAAACAAAATATAAAGATGAAAAAGAAGAGAATGAGAGCTTGGGCGCTGGGAGCGATGACAACACTGATGTTGGCTTCCTGCGGCACCACGCAGACCGTGCCTCTGACCGGTAGAACACACCGCATTTCGGTTTCGGATGCGCAGGTGTTGAGTTTGTCGAACCAGGAATATACCAAGTATATGGCTTCTGCCAAGAAATCCACCAATGCGGTGAAGACGGCGCAGGTGGAGAGAGTGGGTAAGAGACTGGCGGCTGCCGTGGAAACCTATCTCAGGGAAAACGGATATGCCAACGACTTGCAGAACTACTCCTGGGAATTCAACCTGGTGCAGGATAATAGCGTGAACGCCTTCTGCATGCCGGGTGGAAAGATTGTGGTTTACGAAGGACTGCTCCCAGTGGCTTCGAGCGACAATTCGCTCGCCATCGTTCTGGGACACGAGATAGCGCACGCCGTGGCTAAGCATAGCGCCGAACAGATGTCGAAGGCGCAGAACCAGCAGGTGGGCACCAGCATTCTGGGCAGTGTGCTCAACCAGACTGTGGGAAGCGGTGTGGGCGATATGGCGAGTGCCGTGGCAGGACAGTATTTCTCCTTCCGTAACCTGAAGTATTCGCGTGAAAACGAGACAGAGGCTGACTATATGGGTCTCATCTTCGCCGCCATGGCTGGCTACGACCCTCAGCAGGCGATTCCTTTCTGGGAGCGCATGGCTGCGGCTTCGGGCAACAGCAACAAGAGTGATCTCTTCAGCGACCACCCTTCGGATGCCAAGCGAATTGTTGCCCTGAAAGCGGCGATGCCTACTGCCCTGAAGTATTACAAGCCGCAGAATGGGGCATATTCTACTTCTGGTGTATCTTCAAAGTCTTCAAAGTCTTCGAAATCATCGAAGTCATCGAAATCTTCCAAGACTTCAAAGACTCCGGTAAGAACCATCAAAGCCAGTTCGCTAAGCGGTTTCTCTTCCAATAAGAAATAAGTTCTTCTTTCACGAAGAAAGTAATCATTAAAATATCATTAGCTATGATGGACTACATCTCTCAAAACCTATGGCTATTCTGGACAGTCATCATGTTCATTTGCCTGATTCTGGAGTTGTCTTCTGGCGACTTCTACGTGACTTGTTTTGCCATCGGTGCGCTCATCAGCATACCGGTGGCGGTGATGGATGCTCCCTTCTGGGTGCAGGTGGTGGTATGGGCGGTATGCTCCGTGATGAGTATCCTGCTGATCCGTCCGCATCTGGTGAAGGCTATCCGAAAGGGTGCCGATGAACGCAAGAGCAATTCGGATGCCCTGAAGGGACAGATAGGAGAGGTGACCCAGACCATCGTGGCTGGCGGATACGGAAGAGTGAAGCTCGATGGCGACGACTGGAAGGCGGAGGCGCCCGGATGCAGGGAGGATATCGCCGAGGGCGCACGCGTAAGGGTGAAGGGACACCAGTCTATCATCCTCCAGGTAGAGGAGTACTAGCAAGCTGCCGAAACCTGAAGAAAGTTACAGAAAGAATATCAACTTTAAATTATAAACATCATGGAAATAGGACTTTATGTATTAATCGCTCTAGTGTTACTTGCACTGGTTGTAGTAAAGAAAACCATCGTCATCATTCCCCAGAGTGAGACCAAGATTATCGAGCGATTGGGTCGCTACTATGCCACCCTGAAGCCGGGTATCAACATCATTATCCCGTTCATCGACCAGGCAAAGACCATCGTGGCGATGCGTAGAGGCAGTTATACCTATACCAACAACATCGACCTTCGTGAACAGGTGTACGACTTCGACCGACAGAATGTGATTACCAAGGATAATATCCAGATGCAGATTAATGCGCTGCTTTATTTCCAGATTGTGGATCCTTTCAAGAGCGTGTATGAAATCAACAACCTGCCTAACGCCATCGAGAAGCTGACCCAGACCACCCTGCGTAACATCATCGGAGAGATGGAGCTGGATCAGACTCTTACCTCGCGCGACACCATCAACACCAAGCTCCGTGCCGTGCTCGATGATGCCACCAACAAGTGGGGTATCAAGGTGAACCGTGTGGAGTTGCAGGACATCACGCCTCCTGAGAGCGTGCTCATGGCAATGGAGAAGCAGATGCAGGCTGAGCGTAACAAGCGTGCCACCATCCTGACCAGTGAGGGCGAAAAGGAGAAGCAGCGTCTGCTCTCTGAGGGTGAGAAGGCTGCCATCGTAAACAAGGCTGAGGCTGCCAAGCAGCAGGCTATCCTCAGGGCAGAGGGTGAGGCTACGGCGCGCATCCGCAAGGCTGAGGCTGAGGCGATAGCCATCCAGAAGATTACCGAGGCGGTGGGCCAGAGCACCAACCCTGCCAACTATCTGCTTGCGCAGAAGTATATCACCATGATGCAGGAGGTGGCTCAGGGCAAGGACAACAAGGTGGTTTATCTGCCATACGAGGCTACCAATCTGATGGGTTCCATCGGCGGCATCAAGGATTTGTTTAACAGTAAGTAAACTTTGTTTAACAGTAAGTAAACTTAGAATATGAGTAAGAAAATTTGTATTGTAGCCGGAGCGAGACCTAACTTCATTAAGGTGGCTCCGGTGATTAGAGCGATAGAGAACGCCCGGAAGCAGGGCGAAGGGGTGGAGTATGAGCTGGTGTTCACGGGTCGTGAGGACGACGAGACGCTGGAAGACTCCCTGTTCTCTGATCTGGACATCAGGAAGCCGGATGTATATCTGGGCGTGGACTGCGAGAACATGAACGAGCTTACCGGACAGGTGATGGCTCAGTTTGAGCGCTATCTGCAGCAGCATCCTACGGATGTGGTCATCGTGGTAGATGACCTGGCTTCTACGATGGCCGTGGCTATCGTTACCAAGAAGCAGGGCGTGAAGCTGGCGCATATTGCTGCGGGTACCCGCAGTTTCGATATCACCATGCCGAAGGAAATCAACCGACTGGTGATTGATGGTCTGTCGGATATCCTCTTCACGGCGGGTATCTCGAACAACAGCATCGCCAACAAGGAGGGAGCCGAACTCTCTAAGGTATATATGGTGGGCAATGTGCTCATCGACAACATCCGATTCCTGCAGCAGCGCATGCAGCGCCCTGCCGTGATGGACCAGGAGCATCTGGAGGAAGGCAAGTATCTGTTGCTTACCTTGAACCGCAAGGCGATAGTGAACAACATTGAGGAGATGAAGAAGCTGATTTCCACCATCGATGGGGTGGCAAGAAAGGCGGGCATCAAGGTGTTGGCGCCTCTGCGTGGCAAGGCTTTGGGATTCGTCTTGGCTTTCAAGGCTTATCAGGATGTGGCTGATCATCAGTCGGGCATCATGGTGGTGCAGCCTCAGGGCTATCTCGACTTCTCTTATCTCGCTGCCCATGCCATGGGTGTGATCACGGATTCGGGCAATGTGGCTGAGGAGGCTACCTTCAATGGTGTGCCTTGCATCACGCTGAACAGTTATACCGAGCACCTGGAAACGGTGACCGTGGGTACCAACGAGTTGGTAGCCGAAGACCCTGAGAAGTTGCAGCTGGCAATGGAGAAGATTGTGAAGGGCGAATGGAAGAAGGCCGGCATTCCGGATAGATGGGATGGCAGATCGGCCGAGCGCATCGTTCAGATTATCTGTGGGGAATAAGAAATCTGTAGAGAATAAGAATCCGTGGAGAATAATAAATCCGTGGAGGATAAGAAAATGGCATCCGCACGTCCTTTTTTAAGGATAGTGGATGCCATTTTGCTTATTTCACTGGATAATCTATTGCTTAATTTATTTCACCGGATAATCATATTGTTTATAATAGGTAGGCGTCTTTGGGGTATTATACCAATTCCCCTCAACACTCACTCCGATGGAGAAATTCTTGTTGGTGTATCTTACTCCGGCTCCCAATACGTTGGCACCGGCGGCACCCATACCGTATCCGCCAGGCATCACACCCATGCCCCAGGCTCCGGGATACATGCCGTAACCAAATGGACCATAGCCATATCCGGCATACCTATTATATATAGAGTTATAATTATTAGCCACGCTCACCTGACCATAAACGAAAGCCTCCCAGTGCTCGTTGAATTTATACCCCAGTATGCCATACACGCCGCCATCGTGGAAGTTGTCGCTTCCGTAATTGATGTTGTTGATGTAGGTGCCCAGCGCCATCCACAACTTGTTGTCCTTGGTGAGGGGTGTAAGATACGTGGCGTTGATGGTCTGGGTGAAGCCGCCCCAGTGAGGGGCATTCTTGCCGAAAGTGGCGAAAACCGAGAGGTCTATCGAAAGATTCAATCCCTTGTGAAGTCCCCAGCCGTAGCCATATCGGTTCCAGCCATATCCATTTCCATCCCCAAAAGCCCCGCTGTTGGCTAGATTGGAAATCGGATTATTGTAGTAATTGCTATCCTTCGAATTCTTTAGGGCATTATTCAATCCATCCCCTAAACCATTGCCCATTCCATAAATCTCGTCATTTAATGAACCAGAAGCGATGTGCCTCAGTGGGGTATAGGTATGCTTCATCGGCTTGCCGCCATAAACCACGGTCTTTCCGTCCTGATAAACGGTGTCGCCAGGCAGCAGCCAATCCTCGCGGGGGCTATCCGGACTATGCAATGGTCCGAAGCTCACGTGCTGTGCTTGGGCTTTCATTCCCAGTAGAGTGAAGCCCAAGAGAAGAAGATATAATCTCTTTTTTATCATCATATTATAATTTTCCTTATTTTGAACGCAAAGATATAAAGAAAGTTCGAGAAAAGCATAACTTTTTAGAATAAAATCATTATCTTTGCAATCGATAACAATTGATTCGATAAAATTCATAAGAAAATGAAAAAAATACTATCTTTCTGCGCAGTCTTGCTGATGGCTTGCTCGGTAAATGCGCAGACTCAGACGAATGCACAGCAGAATGCTTCGGATGCAAAGGCAGGTCAGGCACAGCTTCTCCCATGGGAGACTCCTCGCGACACCACCTGCCACGAGGTGCTGCTCGAAACCACATTGGGTAATATCCGTGTGGCCCTCTATAACGACACGCCCCACCATCGCGACAACTTCCTGAAGCTCGTGAACAGCGGCTACTACAACGGCTGCATCTTCCAGCGAGTGATCAAGAACTTCATGATTCAGGGTGGTGACTATTCCTGCCGAAAGGTGAACCCGGGAAAGGTGGAGAAGTTTGATGTAGACTATACCGTGCCTGCCGAAATCATCTATCCTAAGTACTACCACAAGCGTGGACAGCTCTGTGCGGCGCGCGAGGGTGACGATGAGAACCCAACCAAGGCTTCGGCTTCCACCGATTTCTATATCACCTGGGGCAGAAACTTCTCGCCACGACAGATGGAATACTATGTGGAGAAGGAGAAGAGAGAGGGCAAGTCGTATGCCATCCCATCTGCAGAATTGCAGCAGGGATATATTAAATATGGTGGCGTGCCGCATCTCGACAACGGATACACTGTGTTTGGCGAGGTGCTGGAAGGCCTTGACGTGGTAGGTAAAGTCCAGAATGTTGCTACCAACAAGGAGAATAACGATCGTCCGCTGGATGATATCGTCATCAAGAAAGCAACTCAGGTGAAATAAATAATTAACAATTTAATAACCAAAACATTATAAACGAGACGAATATGAAATCATTAAAGGAATTATACAGAATAGGAAAGGGTCCATCGAGCAGTCATACCATGGGCCCCCAGCGTGCAGCCAAGCTTTTCCTGGAGCGATGCGGCAATGCTTCCTCTTACGAGGTAACACTCTATGGGGCCCTCGCTGCTACCGGCAAGGGTCACATGACCGATGTTGCCATCGAGGAGGTGCTGAAGAAGCACATCGTGCACATCAACTGGGAGCCTCAGACCTTCCTGCCTTTCCATCCCAACGGAATGAAGTTTGTGGGCAAGGACCTGAATGGCGACATCATCGACGAGTGGACGGTGTACAGCATCGGCGGCGGTGCCCTTTCTGATGGCACCGAGGGTCACGAGGAACTGGGCGCTGACGATGTCTACGACCTTCATACCATGGCTGATATCCAGAAATGGTGCTACGAGAACGGTCGTGCCTTCTGGGAATACGTAGAGAAATGCGAGGATAAGGATATCTGGGATTATCTGCGCAAGGTATGGGAAACCATGAAGCAGTCTATCCGCAACGGTCTCAACAACGAGGGTGTGCTGCCTGGGCCGTTGAAGCTTCAGCGCAAGGCTGCCACCTATCATATCAAGGCAAAGGGCTATCGGGCTTCCCTGCAGAGCCGCGGCTTGGTTTACTCCTATGCCCTGGCGGTGAGCGAAGAGAATGCTTCGGGCGGAACCATCGTTACGGCGCCTACCTGTGGTGCCTGTGGCGTGCTTCCTGCCGTGCTCTATCACATGCATACGGCGCATGATATGAGCGAAGACCGCATCCTGCGTGCCCTGGCTACTGCCGGACTGGTGGGTAACATCGTGAAGAACAATGCCTCTATCAGTGGTGCCGATGTGGGTTGCCAGGGCGAGGTAGGCGTGGCTTGTGCGATGGCTTCGGCTGCGGCATGCCAGCTTTTCGGAGGCAGTCCTGCCCAGGTGGAGTATGCTGCCGAAATGGGATTGGAGCATCACTTGGGTATGACCTGCGACCCTGTTTGCGGCCTGGTTCAGATTCCATGCATCGAGCGCAACGCCTTTGCTGCCGCCCGTGCCCTGGATGCCGACCTCTACGCCTCCTTCTCTGATGGTCACCACAGCGTATCCTTTGATAGAGTGGTAGAGGTGATGAGACAAACCGGTCACGACCTGCCATCGCTCTACAAGGAAACCAGCGAGGGTGGCTTGGCAAAAGGCTTTAAAGGAGAATAATCGCCCTGAAGTAGAATACTCGGACTTCCCGGCACGCCCTGAAAGGGCAGAAGCTCCTAGCCCAGGGTAACACCCTGGGTAAAAATAGCAGTTAGCAATGCGCCCTGAAAGGGCAAAAACTTTTTATTAATTAGATGATTTATAACAGATTAAAACGATTTAGTTTAAGTACTTTAGTAATAGCAGTCTGTCTTCTTCTGTCTTCCTGCGGCTCGGAATCATCTTCCGAAAACAGAAAGCAGATGAAGACGAAGGCGGATTTGCAGGGCGCCGTAATCGGCGTTCAGCTTGGCACTACCAGCGATGGTCTTGCCACCGAGTTAGAAAAGAAGGGGGATGGTACCAAGGTGGAACGCTACAACAAGGGAGCCGATGCCATCCAGGCACTCCTCCAGGGTAAGATAGATTGTATGGTGACCGATGAAGCGCCTGCCAAGGCATTCCAGCGGGTGAACCCATCGCTCCAAATCTTGCCCGAAACCTTCGATGCATCCTCTTTCGCCATCTGCGTTGGCAAGGATCATGCTGAGTTGAAGCAGTCCATCAATAATGCCATCCGCATCCTGAAAGCGAATGGCGTCATCGATTCCATCGTAAACCGACATCTGGAGCGAGGCATTGCCGTGGCGTATACGCCAAAGACTTCTGATGTGAAGAAAGTGGGACCGGAAGCCTTGCAGAAGCTGGGGTTGAAGAAGAGCCTTCGCTTCGCCACCAATGCCACCTTCGAACCTTTCGAGTATTATCAGAATGGTAAGATAGTGGGCATCGATGTGGATGTGGCGAATGCCATCGGCGATGTGCTGGGCGTGGATGTGGAGATACTCGATATGGAGTTTGATGCCATCATTACCTCGGTGCAGGCAGGCAAGGCAGATGCCGGAATCGCCGGTATCACGGTTACTCCGGAACGAGAGAAAAATATCGGATTCACCGATTCCTATGCCGATGTGCGCCAGGTAATCATGGTGAACTCGGGTGATGCGAAAGTAGCTGATGCTCAGCATGGATTCGTTGATAAGTTCAAGTCATGCTTTATCGACGATAACCGCTATCAGTATATGCTCCAGGGCTTGGGCAATACGCTCATCATCACCTTCTTCGCCATCATCCTTTCCGTGATTCTCGGCACGCTGATAGCCATCGTCCGTGCCCGCCATGAGCGCAAGGGCGACTGGAAGATTCCTAACATGATCTGCCAGTTGTACCTCACCATCATGCGTGGCACGCCAACCATGGTGCAGTTGCTCATCATCTATTACGTGGTGTTTGCGTCGGCAGATGTCAACAAGATATTTGTTGCCGTCATTGCCTTCGGCTTGAACTCAGCGGCATATATTGCCGAGGTAATCCGTTCGGGCATCATGTCGGTGGATAACGGACAGATGGAGGCGGGCAGGAGTCTCGGTCTTTCTTATGGCAAGACGATGCGCCTCATCATTCTGCCGCAGGCCTTCAAGAATGTGCTTCCGGCGATGGGCAACGAGCTTATCACCCTGCTCAAGGAAACGTCTATCAGCGGCTACATCGGACTGGTGGATTTAACTAAGGGCTCGGACATCATCCGAAGCATCACCTATGAGGCTATGATGCCATTGGGCGTAGTAGCGCTGGTTTATCTCTTCCTGGTGCTTGGCTTGAATGCCGGGGTAAGGAAGCTGGAAAAGCGATTAAGAAAGAGTGAAAGGAAATAAGGAAAGGGCAAAAGCTTTAAATGATATGGATAAAAACGAGATAATCAAGATAGAGGGACTTCGCAAGCGCTTCGGCGACAACGAGGTTCTCAAGGGCATTACCACCTCCTTCCATCAGGGCGAGGTGGTTGCCATCATTGGCCCATCGGGTTGTGGAAAGAGTACCTTCCTGCGCTCCATCAACCTGCTGGAGCAGCCCACCCAGGGCAAAATCTACATCGACGGCGTGGATATCACCTCCTGGGATGTAGACATCAACAAGATGCGCCAGCGCGTAGGCATGGTGTTTCAGCAGTTTAACCTCTTTCCCAACATGACCATCCGCCGCAACATCATGCTGGCACCCGTAGAACTGGGCAAGATGACAAGGGAAGAAGCCGATGAGAAGGCAACGGAACTCCTTACCCGCATCGGCTTGCTGGATAAGGCAGATAGCTATCCCGACAGCCTTTCGGGCGGACAGAAGCAGCGTGTAGCCATCGCCCGTGCTCTGGCTATGAATCCTGAGGTGTTGCTCTTTGATGAGCCTACGTCTGCGCTCGACCCCGAGATGGTGGGTGAGGTGTTGCAGCTGATGAAGGATGTGGCTGCCGAAGGGATGACCATGGTGGTAGTGACGCACGAGATGGGTTTCGCCCGTGAAGTGGCGAATCGTGTTCTCTTCTTCAGCGATGGCTATATCACGGAAGATGGCACACCGGATGAGGTGTTCAATCATCCGAAGTCGCCTAGACTCCAGGAATTCCTGGGGAAAGTTTTGTAGAGTTAATAGTTTATAGTTAACAATTTATAGTTTAGCTATTTATGACTATAAAACAAAAAATCCGATGCATATCTTTTTGATAGATATCCATCGGATTTTTCAACTGTTATTGTTATCAATTACTTCTTATCATGATGATTTTTCAACTGTAATTGTAATCGTAATCAATTACTTCTTATTCTCGATAATCTCCTCAGCACGCTTCAGCGCCTTGCTGATATGATCCGTGATGTTCTCCTTGCCGAGCATATTGTAGAAACCAGCCTTCTCCAACTGCGCGTTTACCTTCTCGCAAACACCAGAGAGAACCACCTGGATATCCTCTTTCTTACTCATCTCGCAGAGATTCGTAAGGTTATGAATACCTGTGGAATCAACAAACGGAACCTTGCGCATGCGAATCACACGAACCTCAGGACGGTCGCCGAACGCAGCCATCACCTCCTCAAACTTATTACCCGCTCCGAAGAAGAACGGACCGTTGATCTCGTAAACCTCCACACCCTTAGGAATCGTATAGTGCTCCAGGTTGGTAGAAAGGAAGTCATACTCCT
>ERZ791891.828-NODE-828-length-13390-cov-364.894488_pt1 | contig 13390 bp, 10 predicted proteins | sample MGYA00510155_ERZ791891 | MGnify/ENA primary metagenome ERZ791891 (study PRJEB30046, sample SAMN00792061) | human gut metagenome | study: EMG produced TPA metagenomics assembly of the A metagenome-wide association study of gut microbiota in type 2... | reverse complement strand
TTCTTGCTGAACCGCCTGTCAATAAGCCAAAGGCATGGACATTAGGCGGAAGAATTAAAAATGGGTTGAAGAAAATAGCAGAAGATCTGGACATCATCACCTACGATGACGAAAACTACAAGTAGTTGATTTCCCAATAGTCGTTGTTCTTCTGTCTTGATTTGATTAATCCGAATCGTTTTGAATACGAAATAAATACTAAAAAAGGTCGCCAGCATTTTGGCGACCTTTTTTAGTAGTATCCTTTGTTTTCTCTTTATTTTCTGAACTTCTTCTTAAACCATTGCAGGAATGATTCGTAAGCACTGATCTCTTCCTGATGCTGAGGCTCAGCGAAGGTAAGCTGGTCGCCGTAGGAATCACCATGCTGGTCGGGGAAGATAATCATCAGGTTGGTACCTGAGAAGTATTTCGTGATTTCTTCCGGCAAATGCTCCAGTGCTGTCTTGTAAGATACGGTTCCCTTACGGGCGGTTACTACCACGAACAGGTGGTCTGGAGATATCTGCGAAGCCAGCTGTGGCAACTCGTTCCAGTGAATCATCTGGGTATAATCGGCACGCACTTCCGAATGCCGGTTCTTGATATATTCATTGATGAGCGCCAGACTCTCTTCTCTGCCATGAAACTGGATGCGGCAGTCGAGATTGCCGGCAAGTCGGGCTAGTCGTTCCAACCAGCGGTAGAAACCCGGCTCAAACTCTGCTCTCGAAGGTACGGCTACCTGTATTCTTCTCAATGTATTCAACGGCTGTCTGATGCGTGCCATGATGATCTGTCGGCTCAATCCGTTGAAGAGACTCTGGTGGAATTCTCCCCAGAACTTCGGCGAAACCTCAGGATGCATGTGCATTCCGATGATAATCTCAGAACATTGGAACTCGTTGAAGGCATGCTTGATGCCGTTGGCGATGTTGGCTGCAATACGAACCTGGGTCTGCGTCATCACATCGGTGGCAGCAGCCAGCTGACTGCAATGTTCCAGAAGCCGTCTTCCCTGTTCCTGGTTGTATCGCATGTCCTTGTCTTCATATACCACATTCAGGCAGATGAGCCCCCTGTTCAGTTTCTGGTTTCTCACCAGAAACGCCAGACTCATCAGGTTGTCGGCATATTCAGGATATTTCACCGGAACCAGAATCTTCTCATCGCTCACCTTCTTGTCGTCTTCCGCATCAGGCAGTTCCTTGTCTCTCAGGATAATCTTTTGCGAAGACCGGTCGGTAAGGATGGATGAGATGATGCAGGTAATCAGAATCATCATAACCACACCATTGAGCATATCATCGTTGACGAGGTAAGTGCCCGGTGCTACGAGCAGATGCATACCCACCATCACCATGGCGATACTTCCGGCAGCATGAGCCGAAGTGAGTCCGAACATCATGTGACCCGAAGAAAGTGGCAATCGGAAACCCAGACAGGCGATATAGGCTGCGATGGCTTTGCCCAGGGTTCCGAAGAAGGCGATGCAGAACACGACCCATAGAATATGACTGCCCTGAAACAGCAGATTGATATTGATCAGCATGCCCACACCTATCAGAAAATAAGGAATGAAGAGGGCATTGCCGATAAACTCGAGGCGGTTCATCAGTGGCGAAACATGCGGAATATATCTGTTTAATATCAGACCGGCGAAGAAAGCACCGAAAACGCCCTCGATGCCCACTATCTGCGAAAGTGCCGCACTCATAAAGAGCATTGAAAGTACGAAGATAAATTGCATCACCGCATCGCTGTATCTTCGCAAGAACCATCTTGTAAGTCGGGGAATCAGCATGATCATCACGCCACAATAGGCGGCAAATTTGAGGGTGAAGAATCCCCAGAACAGTACGCCGTCATGCTTGCTGAACGATGCTACCAGTCCGGCAAGCATTATCAGGGCTATGAGCAGCGAAATCATGCTCGACCCCACACTCAGCGTAACGCTCGGTTTCTGTTGCAGTCCGTATCTCGAAACGATAGGATAGGCAATCAGCGTATTGGATGCCATGATGCAGCTCAGCAGGAAGGAAGCCTTGGCAGAGTAGTGGAGCAGCCAGATGCTCATGCCATAGGTGAGGAAGAACGGTATAAAACAGGTGAGCAGGCCATAGATAAGCAGTCGCGACTTGTTCTTTTTCATACCTTCCATATCCATCTCCAGGGCAGCGAGGAACATGATGTAATAGAGTCCCACCTTTCCGAAGAGCTCAAACGAAGAGTCGCGCTCCAGGATATTCAGTCCGTATTTGCCTATGAGCACACCTGCCAGCACCATACCGATGATGTGCGGGATACGGAGTTTACCCATGATGATTGGGGCAAAGAGGATGATGAGGAGCACTACGAAGAATATCAACGTAGGGTCTGTGATAGGGAAGTATTGAGCGATATGGAACATAGGCTTTCTCCTTTTTTGTTATACTTAAAGAGGGATTTCTGCATCAGCATTCATCCCTCCCTTTCTGTTTTTGACTGCAAAAGTACGAATAAATCTTGAAAGCACAAAGTTTTTCTGTCCTTATCCTACAATCATGGTGATATTTTTGCAATTTGTGAACCCGAAAACGGGTGCACCGATGCCTATTGGCATCACAACCGATGAGAACGAAGTGTTTAATACACAGGGGTGGTTACTGCTTCCTCAAACTATACTTGCCGTGCTTGTCGAACACGAGCCAATAGAGCACAGGCAGGATGGTGGCGATGAGTACCATCGAGATAAGCGTACCGAAGAAGATAACGGCTCCCATTGGCGACCACAGCGTATTGTTCTCTACCATCATAGGCAGTACGCCTACCGAGGCGGCTGCCGATGTAAGGAAGATAGGGCGCATGCGGCGCTCGCCAGCCTGGAAGGCGGCTTCCTTTACCGATAACCCCTTGTCGCGGCGCAGTTCCTCGGCATAGTCGAGCATGATGATGCCGTTTCTTACCAGGATACCCATCAGGCTCACAATGCCTAATATGCAGGTAAGACTCACGTCGAAACCCGTAACCAGAAGGCCTATCGCTGCACCGAAGATGCAGAGCGACATGGACGAGAGATTCACCAGTGCCAGACTGATGCGCTTGAAATGGAAGAGCAGGATGAAGAAGATGATCAAGGCTGCTATCATCACGCCCGATGTAACCTGAGGAAGGGTTTCGGCATCCTTTTCTGCCATACCGCCAATCTCCCAATCAAGACTGGAATCTAGCGGGAGTTTGGATACTTCCTGCTTCAGTTCGTTGGCCAATCGGTTGGCATTGAATCCCCTTAAAGGTTCACCTATGATAGAGATGGTACGCACGCCGTTTCTGCGTATGATGCTGCCGTCGTGCCAGTCGGGCGAAATCTTAGCCAGCTGGCGGAGTGGAACGCTCGATGTTCCTCCCATCACGGGGATGTATTCATTGGCAAGGTCGCTGTCGTTTTCCGATTTCAGAACCATCTTCACCGGATAGTCGCCTTCCCAAAGGGTGGCCATCGGGATGCCATCGCCAAAATGAATGGCAAGGTCGGCAGAGAGTATGGTCTTGTTCACACCCAGCCGGTTGGCCTCGGTGGCATCTGGAGTTACCCTGATGCCAGGCAGGGGCTCTTCGTAGTTGGTACGAATCAGGTTGATGCCTTCTATCTTGTGCATGCAGGCTTCTATCTTCCTGGCGGCAGCCTTCAGGTCGCCCATGCTGTCGCCGCTCACTCTTACTTCGATAGGGTAGGTAGCGTTGTTGTAATCCATCTGCTTGAAGCGGATGTAGCAGTCGGGAAAATAGTTGGAGTATCGGTCGGCATATCGGTCGAGTACCTTTTCTGTGGCATCGTTATCTACCGTATTCACGATAAACTGTGCAAAGTTCTCACCGCCAATCTGTGGCGCATAAGTGGCGTGGAAACGGGGTGAACCCTGACCAACAAACGTGGTTACGGCTGTTACCTGCGAGTCGCACTGCAGAATGTGGACCATAGAATCTGCCACCTGTGCGGTTCTTGCAGCGGTGGTTCCGCTAGGCAGATAGAACTCTACGGCAAACTGGTTTCTCTCGGCGATAGGCATCATTCTCTGCGGAAGATGTACGAAGATGATGGCTCCGGTGCTCACCAGCATGATGCCCACAGCGAGGGTGGTGCGTGGAAAGGCAAAACAGCGTTTCAGCAACCAGGTGTACCCCATCTGCAGATAGTCGAGCGGCTTTTTGCGGGCGTTGGGCTTGTGCTGGCTGCTGATGCCCTGGTGAATCACCATATATTGTAAATAAGGTGTGAGCAGCAGCGAAACCATGAGCGAGATGCTCAGGATGATGAACATGGCCCAGGGGAATGATTTTACGAAATCGCCCATGTCGCCATGCATGGTAAAGAGGAATGGGAAGAAGGTGAGCGAGATGCTGAGCGTGGCAGAAAGCACCGACATGAAGAACTCTCTAGGAGCGGCGATGGCTGCATGCCAGCGCGACATGCCATGGCCCAGCTTCTCCATGTAGTTGTCGATGATAACCACGGAATCATCCACCACCATACCCAGTGTTACGATGAGGGCAGCCAGTGTAACGGTGTTCAGCTCCATGCCGAAAAGATAGAATATGCCCAACGACGAGAAGATGGTGATAGGGATGCTGAGGGCTGATACCTCTGCCACGCGGCGCGGCATGAGCAGGATGACCACGATGATGACGGAGATGACCGATATGAGCAGCTCGCGCAGGAAGTTTAGCACCGATTCGCTTACCACCTTGCTCTGGTCGGTAATGGTATTGATGTGTACATCGCCTGGCAGGGACTGTTCAAAATCATCCATCATCTTGTGTACGTCTCTTCCCATCTTCACGATGTCGTTTCCCGGTCGCATTTCAATGGATAGGAGCACGCATTTGTTGCCGTTGCTCTTGATGTATTTATTCAGTTTCGGATATTCTCTTTTAATCTGTGCGATGTCCTTCAGGCGCACGATGTTGCCCTTGGGGTCGGAATATACGATTTGTTCTGCCACATCCCGCTCGTTGTTGTAGGAGTCGGTGATGTGGATGGGCAGGTTGAGGTTGCCCATCTCCAGGTTTCCGCTCACGGTGGTGAAGCCCTGCAGGGCAAGGTCGTTCAGAATCTTATAGGGGCCGATGCCGTATTTGGCCAGTTTGTTCTGGTCCAGGCAGATGCTTATCTGTTCGTTTTCCAGTCCGTAGGTTCGCAGGTTCGAGATGGCATCAATGCGGCGCAGTCTGTCCTTCAGCTGGTCTATGTATGTATTCAGTTCCCTATAGGTTTTCTGCTTGCTTTCCATCGTGATGAGCAGGGCAGAGGTATCGGCGATGTCATCCACTGCCTGCAGGGCAAGGACACCCGTAGGAAGGGAGCTCTTGAAGGCCTGCAGGCCATGCTTGAACTTGCTCCAGAAGGCATCCCGGTCCTCCACGTCGTCGTTGAGTTCCAGGAACACGATCAGCATGCCGTCCTTACTCTGGGTATAGGTCTTTTTCTTGTTCACCTCCTTGTATCCGAAGATGAAGTTCTCCAGCGGTTTAGCCACCCGTTCTTCCACCTCTCCGGATGTAGCGCCCGGATATACGGCTACGCAGGCACCCTGCCTGATGGTGAATTGCGGCATCTCCTGCTTGGGCATGATGCAGATGCCGAGTATGCCTAGAAATACGAGCATGCCCATCAGAAGCAGCACGATGTTGTGGTTGCACATCGCCGACTCGATAAACGAGCGCTTGATGATGCGGTTGGGCTTCCTGGTGATGCGTGCCTTGATGTGGTCGCGAAGGGCGGTGTCTCTCTCCGGCTTGTTTGTCTCTTGATTCATATCTTTTCCCTCCACTTTTTTATCGGTTATCGCTTTTTGCTGTATCTACATTCATTCCTTCCGAAACTTTCTGCTGGCCATTGATGATAACCTGGTCGCCAGCCTTCAGTCCCGAAAGGATGACGATGCCGTCGCCTTCGAAATCGCCGGTAGTTACGGGTTGCTGATGTGCCTTTCCGTTTACCACGGTCCATACGAATCGGGAGTTATCTACATCCAGTTCAATGCTTTGTGGCGGAACGGTGATGTGGGATGGGGTGGCAGCGCTACCCTGCACCTGGGCGTTGCATACCATGCCTGGGAGCAGACGGCCCTGCGGATTGGTGATGCCCACCTTGACATCGTAGGTATGCGAGATGGGGTTGGCATCGATGCCTTTTTCTGAAATCGTTCCCCGGAAAATGGCACCCGAAAGAGCGGCTACCGTCAGTTTCACCTTGTCGCCCACGTGCAGATGAGATATTTCAGCTTCGGGTACGGATATCTTGGCGTTGACTTGTGCCACATTGGCGAGTTTCAGCACAGGCTGTCCGGGGAGCACGTAGGTTCCCAAGTCCACGTTCTTGGCAGCGATGACGCCTGCAAAAGGAGCTGTGAGGGTAGAGTGGGAGAGTTGCTGGCGGGCGATGCTTTCAGCCGCCTTTGCCTGTTCCAGTTTGCTTTCTATCTCCACCCATTTCATATCCGAGATGGTTCCCGACTGGTGCAGGGGCAGGAATCTTCTGTAGGCATCCTGCGCCTGTTTCAGGGTGGTGAGTGTTGCCCGGTGAGCCTCCTTCACGGTGGTAGGGTTGATGGTGGCGAGCAGCTGTCCCTTGCTCACTCTATCTCCTTCTTCCACCCGTATGGAAGTGATGTTTCCGGCTATCTCGAAGCTGAGTGTAGATCCCATCTTTTCCTCGATGGTTCCCACATAGTCTTTCGTTCCCCCCAGGTTTGTATTCCCCACGGAGATAGTCTCAACTTTCACGTTTTTCTTCTCTAGCTTCCTGGATTTTTCGGTGCATCCCGTCAGCATCATACAGCTGATAATGAATGCGACAAGCCATCCCGTTATAACATCTTTCTGTTTCATATTAATTACATTTTGTTGTTTTTTGAAAAGATAATGCAAAGGTATGAATTTTAGCTGAATGCATAGGAAAAATAGGATTAAAAAAATAAAAAAACAACCGAACAATCTACACCTTAGACCGAGGGTTGAGTCGATTACAGAAGACAATGTGGAGTCAAATTGCTCCATGACCCGAAAAAATCCTCCAAAAGGAGTGAGTTTCTCAGATTTAATTTGTATCTTTGCCATGTTATGTCAGAGTTTTGCTTGTTTTCTTTTCGCAACACTAAGATAAGTGAAAATTCTCACATGGCAAAATCCTGAGCAACTTTTTGTTGTTCTGGGGCTTAAAAGGTTTGATTTATAATAGTGTTGTGGATTTAAGGTAATAACAATATTATGACATCGTTATTCATATTGCAACTTGTATGTTGCGTCATTACAGCCATGCTGGCATTGCAATTAGCCATGGCAAGTTTGCAGGTGAGATGGAAGGTGTGGCGCTACGAAATATCAAGATGGCTTCTCGTTGCATCCATGCTATTCTTCTCCGTCCACTACCTCTTACAGATGGTTCATGGACTCCGTGCACAAGGTACCGATGTGGGCGCAGCATTCAACATACTGTTCTATACCCCAGTGGCATTTGCCATCACTCTCTCCATCATCAACATAGAGAGCACAGGCAGCAAAGTGCGCCGTTATTGTTTACGTAGTATAATGGCATACATACTCATCGCCCTAGTTTTCGTCATTGGCATATTCAAAAGTCATAGTTTACACATTGGCAATATGCTCTATGTGATGCTCGGTCTTTTTGTGGTTAGCATGGCATATTTTATTTTTGTCATTCGCAAAGAAACAAATACCCAAAGGCAGAAGCTCATGGAAAATTTCGGAAGTGACTTGATTCCATACGTGCGCTATTCGCAAGCCAGCATCATTTTGCTATACCTCACTGCTGGACTCCTGCCTGTAGCAATCCTCTTCAATACCTTATTATATATAATAGGTCCCTTGATGTTACTCTCTGTCATCTTTTTCGTCCACACTTTCATTGCTATGGGCTATTACATCACACCCAAAGGAGTCATTTCTGATGAAAATGATGCAGAGGCAAATGTCACGGAAGCAGAAGACATAAATGACGATAAGAACACTCATAGCACAAATATCTTGACAGCTAATAGAAATATAGAAATAGAATTAGCCCTCAAGAAATGGTGTGAAGAGGGATGTTATAAGGACTATGAAGTTAGCATCTATTCGCTAGCTACCAAGTTGGGATACAAGAAAAACGAATTGACAGAATACTTCAATCAGTCAGAATACACCAATTTTAGAACCTGGCTTAGCGACATTCGCTTTAATGAGGCTGTTCGCATGATGAAAGCCAACCCCGAATATAGCATTGACGCTATTTCCACAGAGTGCGGTTTCTCATCCCACACATGGATTTATCGTATATTCAAACAAAAAACGGGCATGTCACCTAGCCAATGGCGCAAACAGTTTGCCTCCATCTAAATGTGTATTTTTGTAATTTTACATTAAAAACCATTTAAAAAGTAGTAGTTTTCCTAGGAAAGCTACTACTTTTTTTGTGGAAAAGCTACAACTACCATAGGAAAGCTACTATCACTTTCAAAATAAAAAAGCTATTTTTGCAATCGAATCAATAACATAACAGATAATGAAAATGACAAGAGCAGAACCAACCATTTCAATTTCAGATGAAAATCTCATCATGATTGTTGTAGTGATCGTGACTGTGATTATCATAGTGTTCATCCTTGTGATGATACGCGACTACCGTCTCTATCTTGGAAATCATTGGAAAAAGAAATTCAGTTTCGCTGATTTCGTCAAGCAAGAACAATTCTATATTTATATACTGTTGTTCTTCCTTCTTTTGGTAGGTTCGGAATTGTTGTTACAAAACGAGTATTCATTTTAAAACAATAAATAATTATGAAAAAATCGTATCTATCATTATTCATCCTCGCAATAGGAGCGGCGATGTTTACTGCTTGTTCAGACGATGACAACAATGGGGGAAACGGAAATCCCAACATTCCTCTGGCAGAACTATCCAAGCCAAAGGCAAACCCTTGGCTGGCACAAGAGGAATACAGCATCACCCATTTCAATTCGGCTCAGACCGATGCTTTCACAGCAAAAGTGAAGGACGGCACGTTCTATGCCGACCTGACGAAATGCAAGACAACAAGCAGCGGTCCTGTGAACCTCATGACGCTCGCATCCACTTCCCCAAAATACATGTGGGGAATGAGCAGCGACAGAGTGTCTATCATAGACGTATCCAACGGCAACTTTGAAAGACTCGCAGAAGCTGGTTTGCCTGGAATAACAATGAAAACTCAAGAGCAACTCAACATCTTGACATCCAGCTACTCATCTTACTCAGAACTTGCTACAGCCGTAACCGGAGTGCTAGGCGCTGCCCCACAAATGTCTATAGCCAATGGAAACTATGTGTTGTGCGACAAGGACAACTATGTATATACCAATGCTGGACACATCATGGCAAGATACAAGCTGAAGAACCCAAATAATCCAAAGGAAGGCATAGAGCTAGACAGTCAGATTAAGCTCACACCGTATATCAACAACTCTTACACGCTGGTGGGAGCTACCATGACATACGATGGACATTTGCTCGTGGCGGCACAGAATGCTCTTGTTGTACTCAACCGTGAGTTGACCACGGTAGAAGATACCTACCCACTGGCAAGCACCCAGATATTGACGAACTCAATAGCAGTGGATGAGAACGGCGGGGTATATGTGGCAAGCAACGCCAAGGAGGCCAACGGCAAGGGACTCATGCAAAAGCTGATATGCAAGAATGGAAAGTTCTCTGACAGCGAAAGCGATGGAGCATGGAAAGCCGAGTATGACGGAGGTCCAATGGCACCATGTATCAAGCTCGGATATGGCACAGGAGCAACCCCTACACTAATGGGATTTGGCAACGACGAGGACAAACTCGTGGTGATAACAGACGGAGCAAAGAGAATGAAACTCGTAGCTTTCTGGCGTGATGCCATACCTGCCGATGCCAAGCCTGTAGATTCCGGCAACAAGCGTTTGGCAGGAACGTTCGACATAACGTGCGGATTACCAGCCTCTACCGAATGGGTACAGTCGGAGCAATCCGTAGTAACCGCAGGATACGACGCTTTTGTGGTGAACAACATCAGCCAGACAACGGAAAAGATAAACGACAAGATTATAGGCGTACTAGCAATCGGTCCTACCATAGAGACTCCTAGAGGTGTTGAATGCGTGAGCTGGAACACAAAGGAGAACAAGTGGGAGACTAAGTGGACACGTGCTGACGTCAGTTCACCAAGCATGATTCCTGCTGTAAGCACATCGTCTGAAATGGTATTCGTAAGTGGATGGAACGATGCCACAGGATGGGAAGTAACCGGACTCGACTGGCGCACCGGCACCACACGCCACCGCACAATCCTAGGCAAAGACAATCGGGCCAATGGAGCATATGCCATCATACAGTTCTTTGACAATGGTGACTTACTCTACAACTCGGTGTCTGGACCGTTCAGAGTGGAAATCAAGTAAAACAGAGTGAGAACAAAAAGTATATTAATTAAAAAAAACAGGAAGTATGAAAATCAAGCAAATTATCATGACCTCATTGCTAAGTTTTATCACGGCAATGACATTCATCGCATGTTCCGATGACGACAGCAACAACGATATAAAAATCCCTACCGTGTCACCAAAGGAGCAATGGGGCGCAACCCTGAAAGGCGATGGTGAAGTTCTCGGAGCATACCCGGACTTATACTCCAATTATTGGGAATACACCTATGAGATAGACAAAAACAGTGACAAGATTCTATGCCTGAAAGGAGAATATCCTCATTGCAGATATTTCAGCATATCACTATACAATGATATGACAGGAGACGTTTTCGCAGGCATCGATGACCAGGACATCTCGGCAGATAACGGAAGCTCGAATCCTTTCGTCGCAACCACTTCTGGAAAGAACTATTTCACCCTCTATGTGGTGCCAAACGGAACGTCACAAAGCGTAATAGACAAACTTGGAGAGAATGTGGTGAAAGTTAAAGAAGGTGTGAACAAAGTAGCTGTAGTTCTCAGACATTACCTGGGCACTACTGCCGATGGAAGCCAAAAAGATGAATACGCAGGAGTAGAACTGCCAGCCATCACTGCACTCGACATGAACTTGCATGAGACCTACGTGCCAGAACACGTTGTATCAAATGTCTATAAGATAACATCGAAGGTGTTTACACAGAAATCCGACGAAAACAGGGAGATGCCTTCTTCCTTGCTCCAGTTAGCATGTACTATCCAAACAACTCCACGGCATACCTTTATGGAAGAACGCACTTGCGCGAGGACTCTGTGCTCACATTCTCCTTCATACCGGCCACAGTGCCAACAAAGCCTGAGGAATACAGAAAAGCTGTGACACGTTACTGGTCTATCTGCATTGGCTCAGCAAGCGACACACGCTCATATATGTCTGTATATGATGCGAAGGCTCGCTATGCCGATGGCAAGAAAGCAACATTTGTGGTTTGCCTGAAAAAGAATCCTAAGCTATCAGCCATACAGAGCAAGGTGAACGAAATGAATGCCAACGGAGAGTATGTCAATCTCTTCATTTGGGATAGTGAGAAAAAGAACATAGACGGCAATCCTATCGGAGAGATTGTGGCTGTCATGTACAGGAACATTCTTCCAGACAGGAAATGGATACACTCCATCGCAACCATGACACCTACTGCTTATAAGGATAAGACTGGCGAACCTATCGACCATGTGACCGATCCCGACAAGCAGCTTGCTCACAAAGCTCTTGGCGACTATGGACCACTTGGTGTAAAGGTAAGCAACGATGATTTCTTGCAGTAATGACCCCAAAGGCACAAAAAAAGGGCTAGTCCCATTATCAGGACTAGCCCTCCGTTTTAATTATTTTCTAGGGTGCAATGAAATGTCATCCAGAAAGCTGCTTAGCACGTTATGAGTGATTACTTTACCTCAATGTGCTTAACATCGTCTTTCTTCTCCTCCTTCTTCTCGTTCTTGTTCTCGATAGATACTTCCCTCCTCAGTTGTTCCCGTCTGTTGCTTGAAGAATGAATGTATGTTAAACTTTTAATGAGAATACTTTTTCAATTGGACTCTTCTTTCAAGTCCTTATCCACCATGGCACAGACACAGGAGTCTGACCATACATTCTCTGCCGTCTCTACCATGTCGATAATGGTATAGATTGGCAGGATGATGCCCATGATGCCGATAGGAGCATTGATGCCGGACATCAGAGATAGGGTAAGGAAATAACATCCCATCGGTACTCCTGCATTACCCACTGCTGAGATAACTGAAATGAAGAGCCAGAGAATCATCGTAGTCCAAGGTAAAGGCATTCCTCCATTCTGCATCAGGAATAAGGAGGTTACGAGGATAAACGCAGCGCAACCATTCATGTTGATGGTAGTACAGATAGGTAATACAAAGCGGGAAACCTGATTGGAAACTCCCAGTCTATCTTCTGCTGTCTGCATCGTCACCGGCAACGTAGCAGCAGAACTCTTTGTAAACAGAGCCATTAATACTGCCGGCATCATCTTGCCCAGTGTACGCACAGGATTCAAGCCTCTTGCCAAGAGGAAGAGCGGAAGGATGATGAAGAATTGAATGACATTACCTCCCAGGATAACAGCTACGTACTTTCCTAGAGAAGCCATCACGATACCCGCAGAGAACTGGGCTGAGAGTTGTGCTGCAAAGGCAACGATACCCAGAGGCAGAGCCCAGATTAATCCATGAATCAGCATGAAAAGCAGATCCTGTAATCCAAACAATCCCTTCATCACGACTTCTTTTTTATCGCTTGATGGCATTTTGGTTAAAGCAATACCTGCTGCTGCCGCCAAAATCAATATAGAGAGTACATTTCCTTCGGCAAACGGCTTGATGATGTTGTTGGGTATTACCCCAAGAATATGGTCATAATAGCTGGTTTCTCCCAACTTTTGGGGAACATCCGCCATACCGCTCTGTACCAAGGCTGTAGGTAAATTGCCTGGAGAAACGATGTTGTAGAGCACCAGTCCCACTGCTGCAGCTGCTATCGTCGTGAGCAGGGTGTAGGTGATGGCGTGGCGGAATATCTTACCGGTATCTGCCTGGTTGCCCAAGGATGCCAGGGTTGTGATGACTGCCAAGGCTATGGTTGGTACTGCCAGAAGCTGGAATAAGCGGGTATAGACCGTGGCTATGAAGTTCATCAGACCATCCAGCCAGCTGATGCCGAATATCCCCAAGACGGCGCCTACTATCAAAGCGCCAATCCATAGTACCAGCTGCCGGGTTTGCTTATTATTCACTCCTTTTTGCTTACTGCAGCCAGCATTGCTATCCGACTGTCTATTTCCAATATTATTCATTGTTTCTACCATGATTTTAAACTATCCTAAAATCCGCAAGCAATCTCAATGGCAATCTCAATTGCAGTAAAGAGCTT
>ERZ791891.811-NODE-811-length-13637-cov-423.552275_pt1 | contig 13637 bp, 9 predicted proteins | sample MGYA00510155_ERZ791891 | MGnify/ENA primary metagenome ERZ791891 (study PRJEB30046, sample SAMN00792061) | human gut metagenome | study: EMG produced TPA metagenomics assembly of the A metagenome-wide association study of gut microbiota in type 2... | reverse complement strand
TCAAAGCCCTTCGCCATGTTGTGCGGGCTGGGACCGCCTGGGGAGGGGAGTTTACAATTTATAGTTTACGAATTTCAGTTAATAATTTTCAATTAATATATTATGGTTTACGGTTGGCAGGTTGATATTAACTGTAAACCATTAACTTTTCATAAAGTTTATGGCAAAAAAAGTTTTTGTGAGCGGGTGTTATGACCTGCTGCATTCCGGTCATGTGGAGTTTTTCCAGCAGGCATCACGGTATGGTGACCTGTATGTGGGTATCGGATCGGATGCTACTTATCTGGAGTATAAGCATCGCAAGCCTATGTTCCCGCAGGAGGAAAGGCTATTCATGGTCAAGAATATCAAGGCGGTGAAGGATGCGTATATCAATGAGGGAAGCGGAGTCATCGACTTCCTGCCAACTCTTGATAAGGTGAAACCGGATGTGTTTGTGGTGAACGCTGAAGGTGGGTCTGATGAGAAACGTAGGATTTGTAAGGAAAGGGGCATCGAATATGTCGAACTCCAGCGCACGCCTCATACAGGTTTGAAGGCGCGGTCTTCTTCTGACTTGAAGAAGGCGTTGTCGAATGTATCTGATAATTCGGCACAGGAAGTGAGGATTCCTACCCGTCTGGATCTGGCTGGTACTTGGATTGACCAGCCTTATGTGAGCATGTATCATCCGGGATGGGCGATTACCATCTCGCTGGAACCGACCTTTGAGGTGCGCGACCGCTGCGGTCTGTCTACCTCTACCCGTAAGATGATTCAGAAGATATGGCCGGTGAAGTTGCCGAAGATGGATCCGGAGATGCTCGCCCGACTGGTATTCTGTTTTGAGAATAATCCGGAGCGTCACGATGGTATCATCTCTGGTGCCCAGGATTCTATCGGTATCTGTGTTCCCGGTCTGGTGCGTCATTATTATGACAACAATTTCTGGCCGGAGAAGATTGAGAGTACGCAGGATGAGATGACCCTCCGTTTCCTGGAAGACCATCTGGTGATGATTCCGATGGAACCGAGAAGACCGGGATGCAGTGTGGTGGAAGGTAAGGATATCACGCCTGAGAAGGTGAAGGCGCTGGCTGATGCAGCTGATGCCTGCTGGAAGGCGATTCTGGCGCACGACCTCGATGCCTTTGCTGCAGCATACAGGGCATCTTTCGAAGCCCAGATTGCGATGTTCCCGGGTATGGTGAATCCGTCTATCAACGGTGTGATAGAACCGGAGGCGAGTGTGCAGCCGATGATTGACCGCTACAGCCGCATGGAGGAGGTTCTGGCATGGAAGATGCCGGGAGCCGGTGGCGGTGGTTATCTGGCACTGGTAGTAAAGGACAGTCTTAAATTTGCAGAGAATCATGACGAAGCCATCCATCTTCAGATACGAAGGGCATAACTATCTGGTGCCCTTCCTCATCATCAGCAGCCTCTTCTTTATGTGGGGCTTTGCCCATGGCATCCTGGAGGTGCTGAATCCGCATTTCCAGGAGTCGTTCCATATCAGCAAGGCGATGTCGGCCCTGACGCAGGCTGCTGTCTATGGTGCCTACTTTCTGATGGCGCTGCCTGCCGGATGGATTATCCGGAAGTGGGGCTACAGGAGGGGAGTGATAACAGGACTGGTTCTCTTCGGTATCGGTGCTCTGATGTTCATACCGGGAAGCAGGATCAACAGTTTCTACTTCTTCGTTCTGTCGCTGTTTGTGATAGGATGCGGACTGACCTGTCTGGAAACGAGTGCGAATCCTTATACTACGGTACTGGGACATCCTGACAAGGCGGAGAGCAGAATCAACCTGTCGCAGTCGCTCAATGGTATCGGATGGATTGTAGGACCGCTGGTTGGCGGTCAGCTTCTGTTCTCGGGTGTCAACATTGCCATCCCTTATGCCCTGGTGGGTATCTTCGTGCTTTCTGTGGCACTGGTTCTGTCAAGGATCAAGTTGCCGGACCCAAGGAGAGCGCATGAGGCGGATACGAACGAGATGGTGGAGGAGAAGCCGATGCGAGTGATGGCATTCGGTTTCGGTATGCTGACCTTGTTTCTTTATGTGGCTGCCCAGACGGGTGTGAACAGTTTCTTCATCAACTATGCTGAGGAGAGTATTCATATAGAGAAGCAGACTGCCAGTCTGTATCTCGCCTTTGGCGGAATGGGTCTGTTCTTTATCGGCAGGTTGGCTGGTGGTGTCATCATGAATTATATCCAGCCAAGGCTGGTGCTGCTGGCCTGTGCCATCCTCACCTTTGTTGCCACATTGATTGTGGTGGTATGCAGCGGAACCTTATCTCTCATTGCGTTCTTCGCCCTGTATCTGGGAGAGAGCATCATGTTTCCGACTATCTTCTCGCTGGCATTGAGGGATGCGGGTACAAAGACCAAGCTTGCTTCTTCGTTGCTTATCATGACGATAGTGGGTGGAGCGGTTGCTCCTGTAATCATGGGGTATATTGCGGATACTACGGGGAGTATGGCGATTGCATTTTTGATACCGTTGGTATGTTATGGGGTGATTGGAGGGTATGCACTTTCGAATCGCCACGTTCCTCTTTAGATAAAAGGATTTTTTTCGAAAATCACCCCGTCCCTCTTTACCCTTAAAGAGGGCTCCACCTCTCATCTCGGTCTTCTCCCCTCAGGGAAGAAGAGGGAAACCGCCCTACTCGGTGCTCGGAACCGCTTCGCTCTAAGGTTGGCGGACCATCAAAGGTCTTCGCCATATTTTGCGGGCTGGGACCGCCTGGGGAACTGACGTTTATTCAGCAATATGATGTTGTAAAATCAAATTAAAGTAACAATTAAAAATAAATACATGATGGAAGTTTTATCTAAACCTATTATGGATAATAAGATTGGAGCATACAATGTGATGTGTCAACTATCCATGAAAGAATATTATGAGTTGGTTAAAGACTCAATGAAAAAAAATGAATTTCAGAGAAAAAGAGTCCCTTCGGCAAAAAATATATATTCTCTATTAAAAGATGATCTTGTTACAGGGTGTATTATCCCCCCTATAGTCTTGTCTATTTTTGATGATTATCAAAACTTGGCTGATGATAAGGCTACAATTATAGATTATGTAAATGAACATAAAGATAATTTGATAATATTGGATGGTCTACAGCGAACATTTACTATCCAGGAAATATATAATCAAGAGGACCTGGAAAATAAGAGTGAAGTTTTAGAACAGGTCATTAGAGTGGAGTTTTATTTGGGGCTTAATAGAGAAGGTGTCTTATATAGAATGTTAACTCTAAATACTGGTCAAACAAGAATGAGTTTGCGACATCAAATTGAGATGATTTATCGTGATTTGTTATTTAAGGACAACGATGCTCATCTTGTTTTCTTGAAAGATACCGATAAAAAACAGAAAGGTATAAATATCTTTTATTTTAATGAAGCTGTTGATGCATTTACTTCCTTTTTGAATGGAGACTATCTTCAGATTACTCGTGAGAAATTATTGGATACAATAGAAACGTTTTCTGAATTATCAAAGTTGAAAAATAACAGAGATGCCTTTATTGATTTGATGAAATTATATTCTCTGTTCTTAAAAAAAGCAAGTGATTTGTTGGAAGGCAGGACAGAAGATATAGAAGAATATGCTAAAGATAAAGATATAAAACCTCTTTTTGGCAATGATGCAATCTCTTTGTTTAATAAATCTCAATGCATGACAGGGTTTGCTGCTGCTGTTTATCGGTTGTTAGATTTGGGATGTTATGATAATATTCTTGATATTTCCGAAGGAATTGATAGTTTGCAAAATGAAGACTTCTATGATGGTGTTATAAAAATGATAAGTTGTCTTGATGATATACGTAATCATGCCAGTAAAATTGGAAATTCACAGCGTTGTTGGTTTTACTATTTCTTTAAAAATTTGATGGATAACCAGAATACAGATACATATATGAAGGTATACGAAACTTGTGTTGTGTCGCAAAGAAATTATTCTAGAGATTACTAATGAAATATAAACAAGAAGAGGGAGTCCTTGAATATTCCGATAATGGGGCATCGTTTTCTGTTGCATGCAGAATCCCCTATATAAACGAAGTTGCTATTGCAGAAGAAAACATAGGAATAGCTTACTTCTATTCTCCATATTTTCAGGCCGCATCTAAGTATTTTTCTCTTAAGATACCTAGTGGCGAAAATAGAGAAGACTATTGGGGTATGTTATACCCTATATGTCTTTTTGATGAAAGTAATGCTACGATATATGACGAACTTAAGTCGTTTCAAAAGAGTATGCTGCTTTCTGCCTTTCTTAAATTTGTTGAATTTACAATATCAATAGGAAAGGTGAATCCTAGGGATGGTGCGGAATTTCATTATTCTGATTTTTCGGCATCAGATTCTTCCTATATTCTTATATATGATAAGTCCGTATTTAACGATATTGACAGAGTTATTGTTTTTTTGTATAATATGGGATTTTATTATGTCGAAGATCCTTTCGTTCAGACTTCTTTTTATCATTCTATATATCAAAGGACATTTCTTGATCAACTTCCGAAAATGTTATTAATAAAGTTTCCGTCAGCAGTTTTTCAGGGTTTTACGTATTTAGATAATATGTATAAGCAATTGCTTCCCAAAGTTGATTCTCCATTTTTCCGGTATTTAATATTGTATCAGATTGTAGAATATTTGATGGAAGTGAAGAAAAATGAAATTATATACAATAATCTTAATGATTTCGTTTCTAAGCCCAAAAATGATATTCGCGAAGAGTTGCAGAATAGCTTAAAGGATGAGCGCTTAATAGAATATCTATATACTGGAATTCCTCATACAACAGGAATTTTTCGAGATTTTTGTGATAAAGCTAAGAAGTTATTTGAAAATGTAGGTAAGGAATTACCAAAAGTTGATAATTACATTCCATATATGTATGGTGTCCGTAATATTATTGTACATAATTTTAAAACTGCTATTAATAATGAAAATCTAGTTAAGGAATTATCCGAAATATTCGAAAAGGCGATTTATGAATTGTTGCTTTCAGTGAAGGTTACTAATACAGACAACAAATCGTTATTTGTGTGGGATCAATCTTTGTCGTATAAAGAAAACAAGCGCTTGTTTTATGCATTGTACCATGGTAACTAGGTAGTCAAGTACTTTGGGCTCTTTAATATTAGATGATTATGAATGACAAAAAGAAAGATGGTATCAAGGATTTCAAGTTGTTATCACTGAAAATCTTAGATTCATGCAATACTAAAGTATTGAAATCATTGCATCCAGGTGAGTATATATTCTATGAACTGGGGCTTAGTGAGGATTTCTTTGCGCACCATGTGAATATATCTGCCATCGTGGGTATGAATGGCGCAGGAAAATCTTCTCTGTTGGAACTGATCTTCCGTATGATTAACAACTTCAGTGCCTATCTGGTTGGTAATTCGATGAAGAGAAAAGGGGCGGATGTTTTGTATTTCGTTCCTGGTATCCAAGCTGAATTGCGCTATCAGATGGGTGGAAAACAGGGTATTTTATATTGTCATGATAGAGTTGTGGCATTGGAATACGGTGTAAACAAATATCTGTTGTCTGATCATGTCTTGTATAAAGAAAAGCAATTTGATGACTTCGAAAAATGCTATAAAGCTAGTTTTTCAAAAAGAAGAGATATTGCTAAAAGTTTCTTCTATACCGTGGTGATGAACTATGCGTTGCAGGCCTATAATTCTTTTGATTATCAAGATGAGAATGCATCGGATTATATGACGGTAAATAAAATAGGAAGTAATTCAGCTGGTAATTGGATCAATAGTTTGTTTCATAAAAATGATGGCTATTCTTCTCCTATTGTATTAAATCCGTATCGAAATGAAGGGGTTATAGATATGAAAACTGAAACCAGTTTGACAAGGGATAGACTATCAGGCATCCTGGTAGAAGCAGATAAGAAAAAACGAGAGTTTATTGATGGTTATCAGCTTCACCACATCCATTACACGTTTAATCCTTATCGGGTTATTGCAAAACTTCCTAAGCAATTTCATGAAGAGGATTTTGTAAGTGTAGAACATCGTTTTTGGAATTTCTATGGAGTAGAAAAATCATTAGCGAAAATAGTCTTTCTGAATTATAATATTGAATTCAACCAACTTAATTCAATGTATGTTTGGGCATGTATCTATCTTGTCTATAAAACGCTTTCAATTCCATCGAAATATCCCAGCTATGCCAACTTTGCACATTTAAGTAGCTTACAGGAATCTATTTTGGATGATTACTCGCTTGGAACAACAGATGAAATGGATTTAAAGAAGCTGATTAAGGAAATATTGAGAGATAAATCACATATAACGTCTAAAATAAGACAGACTCTGAATTTTCTGAAAAACTTCAAGAAAAACGGTCTTGTAAATGATGAATTTGATTTTTCCTATTATAGGGACTGGCTTGGCAAGGAAAAGATGAATCCTTCACTTGAAGCAACTTTGGAGCTGATGCCACCACCGATATTTGATTCAGAGATCTTTCTGAAAAAGACCCACGTTGATAATCCTATACCTTTTTATAGGTTAAGCTCTGGAGAAAGGCAATTCTTGTTTATGATGAGTTCTATCATCTATCATGTGATGAACATCAAATCTGTTCCAACGAATCGCATCTCTTATCGATGCTTGAATCTTGTGCTTGATGAGGTGGAAATGTGTTTCCATCCCGAATATCAGAGAATCTTCGTTTATAAGTTGTTGAATACGATCAATCGACTTCACCTGAATACGTTTTGCAGTTTCAACATTCTTATCACGACTCATTCTCCTTTCCTACTTTCTGACATCCCTCAAAGTAATGTTTTGTATCTGGAAAATGGCAGCGTGGCATCTAAAGTGAAAATGCAAAATCCTTTTGCAGCAAATGTTAATGACATTCTGTATCAAAGTTTTTTCCTAAACAACGGCTTTATGGGGGAGTTTGCTAAACAGAAGATAATGAAGCTAATCAGCAATAAAGATAAGTATGATAAACTGAAAGCACGAGAACTAATAGACCTTATAGGAGAGCCTTTGTTGCGTGATCGTTTGAAAGATATGTGGGAGGAGAATAAACTATGAGAAGAATACTGATAGATGATGAAATCAGAGCTCTAGCCAGTTTTTATAAAGATAGGTTAAAGTTTGGGCTGCAGCATAATTATAAATCTCCTAAGGCAAGGCTGAAAGAATTATTGGAGCAGCCTGAACTGGATGAAACACAAAAGATATACGTTCGATTGATTATAGCTAAGTGGGATGAGCTGATACTGTTAGAACCTCCCTTTGAATCTGTTATTGAGGATTTTGAACAGATCTACAAGGCTAATGAAGTTCCTGGGATTAAAATTGGTGAGAAAAAAGAAAAGGAGTTCTATAAGATGATAGTGGATGCCATGCGGTATGACTATGTGCAGAAATCTATTTATGCAAATGTAATGGATAGCCTTGGTATTAGAACTTGTGTTTATTGCAATGCTCAATATGCTTTTTCTTATTCTTCAGGAAAAAAAGATTTATCAATTATGAGTTAGATCATTGGTTGCCCAAAAGTAAGTATCCGTATCTTTGTACTTCTTTCTATAATCTTCAACCTTGTTGCCCGAAATGTAATAAATCTAAATTGAATGAGGATGCTGTTCTTCCATTCTGTCTTTATACCCAAGATGCAAATAAATTGTATCCGTTTAAGTTTTCAATAGATAATAAGTCTTGTGCAGAGTATCTGTTATCTCACAACAGGGATGTCTTGAGAATAGCTTTTGCTTCTGACGAAGATGGATTGAAGGAGAATATGGAGCAATTGTTCGGTATTTCGCATCAGTATCAGGCTCATAAAGATATTGCGGAGGAAATATTATGGAAGAGCAAAATTTATAATAAAACAATCTTGGATATCTATCAAGATAGTTTTAAAGAGTTGGGATTTAGAAAGTCTGATTTCAATCGCTTTGTTCTCTCGAACTATGATCGGGAAGAAGATATCCTAAAACGACCTTTGTCTAAAATGATGCAAGATATTGCTAAGCAGCTTGGTATTATCAAATAGGTGGATATTCCAAAGGGGTACTGCAGGATGGGCGCAATTGTAATACATTGAGCTATGATAGAAATAATGGAGGCGAGGATTATGGAAAATATTACTTGATACTCCTTCTTGCTAATATGATTATGACGAATTATGAAGCAGATAAATTATTTTGAAATTCTAAAAAGGAATAAAAACTTTCTGGTATTTGGTGGTATTGGAACTTTATTGTTCCTTACGTTTCAGGTCTATATCATTGATCTGTTCAGATATTTGGTAAATCATGTTATATGCTATATTGACCAGTATTGGGGATTAGTATTATTACTGGTTTTATGGGGCTTGTTAGGTTCATATATATATCGTGCTACTCGAAACAATAAACTTTATATTCAGGACCGATATTGTGTAATATCAATATTGGCTGTTCTTTTGAATTTCTATTTTCGTGTTATTGATACGAATTTTGTCTTTTGGGGAGTAATTAGCTGCGGTCATTGTATTATAGCATGGAGTGATGTTACCTATTATATGACCGGCTTTCTTGTTTATCGAAAAATCAAATATAAGCCATATGAACAGCAAAACCTGCATGCGAATCCTCTAGTAAGAGATAGCGCTATTACTAATCAGAATGAAGATTTCTTTGGCTATCAGAAAATGGTAGACTCTTTGCTCGCTGATTTATATGATACTGATGTTGAAAATGAAGCTTTTTCGGTTGGTATTGCTGGTAAATGGGGAGTTGGAAAGAGTTCTTTTATCAATCTTCTGAGGAATAGTATTCCTAAAAATGGTGGTCTTATAGTTGATTTATATCCTAGATCATCAATGAACTTGTCTGCAATTAGTTTGGACTTCTTTAATTCGCTATCCAACACATTAAAGGGCTACCATACAGGATCTTGGCATATTGTTGACAAATATGTAAAGTCGTTAAGATGCATTGAAGGAAAGGGGTGGTTTAATAAAACAATTGATGCGATAGAGGTTTTTGCTAAAACTGATGAGAAAGAACGATTGCAAAATGTTATTACGGAGATTGGCCGGAAAATATTCGTAATCATAGATGATTTAGATAGGCTTACTGCTCCAGAAATTCTTGAAGTTCTTAAAATCATAGATAGAAATGGAAGTTTTAAAAATGTCATCTTTATAGTTGCTTATGATAAGGAGTATGTTAATGCCGTATTGCGCAAATATCTTGGATATGACAGTTCTGAGATGTTTACAGATAAGTATTTTAACTACGAATATTCTCTTCCTGCTCATAACTTCTATATGGAAAAGCAATATGTTGCTAATTATATACAGAATAAAATAACAGTCAATGAAGGTGATGCTGTTACAAAAACTGATTTGATTAAAGTGTGGAATCGTATAGGTGATTCTGTTGTCAGATATTTAGGATTGATGCGAGATGTAAAGCGTTTCATTAATATCCTAATGTCGCGATTAGCAACCGTAAAAAATGACGTTAATATTGAGGATTTTATTTTTATTACGTTGCTAAGATATAAAGATTTGGACTTGTATTATAAGCTATCTACAGCTGATATACTCATTGGGGGCAATCAGTTCTTAGAAGGAGACCCTGTCCTTTTGTATCTTAAAGAGACTGCAATTTCAGAAATAAATGCAAGAACTTTAGGATGGAAAGATGCTTCTCATATACTGCAAAAACTCTTTCCGGTTAAAGGACAGGAAGTTCATTATGACTTGAAAGCTGATTATCGTAAGGTTAGGACAACCAATGCTTTTGATGCATATTTCTTTGATGCTGTTAGTGGGAAAATCCTTCATAAGGATTTGCGAAGATTATTTGCATGTTCTTCGAAAGAAGACTCTATAGGTATAGCAAAAGGCTTGTATAATACGGATCAGATTAGTTTGCTCCAGTACTTACAGAGTAGAACAATTAAAGTATTAGGAAATAAGGATAATCTTGAACGCTATTTGGAGATATTGTTGTATTTATATCATTATAGTAATAAAAATTCTAGCATCGAATATCTGTTCGTATCTTTCTGGGATTCTGATATATATAATGATATTAAGAATTATGAAATATTCAAAACACAAAACGAATATAAAAAATGGTTTTCGGCATTTATTAAAAGGACAATATTGAAGTATCCTGTTGCTATAGGTGGCATCTCTCTAAACTTCTTGGAATTCCAGGAAAAAGAAAGGAATATAACGATTTTTGAGAAGAATGAATTGATTGCAGTTATTTTGTTGTGCCAAAAAAACTATCTCAATAAATGGGGTGAAAAAGATTGGAAACTGGAAATAGCTTTTCAATTATCAACCATTAAACTGTCTGATAAGCGACCTGTAAAATATGTAAAGAAAGCTAGCGAAGAAATAACGGCATTTATGAATAAGCATGTGCAATATTTCATAACTAACGTTGTAGATACATATGTAGATTCTCATTCTTCATGTACATATTTGATGTTTAACGACTGGTTTGTGCCATCTGTGATTTTTCAAACTAAAGATTATTCTTTTAATGAATGGCTGGATGAGCATGTCAAAGATGATGATGCAAAATACGTCTTGAAAAAAATATATGATGCTAGTCTTAAATATGGCAAACCTGTTCTCAATCAAGAATTACAAGAGGGTATATTTGATTTTAGGGAAGTTGCTACTATCTTGCACGAACAAGATGCAGAAGAGCTAGATATAAAAGTTTTGGATGCGATAAGTTCATGTGTTGGTCTTGATTTAAAAACGTTAGCGGAAAGAATGGATTACGATGAGAAAGATGTTCAATTATCACTTAGAAGATTAAGTAAGAAAAAACAATGTAGTCTATTTTGGGCAAACTTGAAACATCAGATGGAAACAATAAAAGAAGGAGATTTTGTACGTTTACATGATAACGTATACCATCGAAAGATAAATTCTTTGATTTTTAAAGTTAATGCATTTGTTGTAGAATCAATAGGACAAAATCCTAATGGTACTATAAAACTGAAAGGCATTGAAAACGAGTTGTCTGTTGGAGATATTGAGGCAATTCCTATTGATGGTATACATGACTTATGTATATATTATGATCCAATTATAGCTGCATCATATGTAGGGGCAGATGGTCATGTTCCTGCATATAATACAGACTACAGTTATTTTATAGATAATTTTAAAAATGTACAGGTAGATGGCAAGGGTACTTTATATGACGAAATGAAAAAAGCAAATGTTCAATTCGTTCATGAAGTACAACATTGGCTTTCATCTGAATTTAATGATAATAGTTTGAAGATTAATAAGTTTTATCATCAGTAAAAGATAAATCTTCTTAGGGTGAGATAGTTCCGTCAGTTCTTGGAGGACAAGCGACCTTACTTCGAAAAGTTGAAAGAGTTGGTAGCCAAGGAGGCTTGGGATGAGTTTGTTGTGAAACTCTTCGGGGATATTCCACATATCACGGATGATGATTGCATCGAAGTGTGCGACATGATTGTGGAGGAAAAGAAGTATCAGTGCCTCTTGAAGATTCTGATGGACAACAGAATATCGTTCAACCGAGTGGAACTCTTCAAAATGTATGCGCATTATATGAGCAAGGAAGATCAAGCTACTTATACCGAGCATATTATTGATGATTTGCGGAAGCACTTGAGTTATGCAAAATCGAAGAGCTATGGCTATATCGTGGATGACATCAAGGGTATGTACACTTGTTGTGAAGTTTCCAAGAAACTCATCTCGGATTTTGTGGAGGAGGTAGAATACAATTACGGCAATCGTCCTGCTTTGATGCGATTGCTGAGAAACTGATTATTTTGATTTAGAACATATACTATGTGTATTCTGAAGAATTTACCATTTAGAGATAAGCTTAACTTGGCAATGATGATTGAATATGACACGAAGAAAGTGATTCAAGAACATGCAAGGTTGATAAATGTAAGTTTGCCATCATCCTATCGTAAAGGAGAAATGGCGGAAGGACTTGCTATATTGTTTCAGCATGATCCTTTCTATACGTGATGTATATCGGATTTATGAAATTGGTATAACATTATTATTGGTTCTTTGATATTGTAAATGAAGGAAATCAAGCTTTTTGATTACCAAGAGGATATGAAGGAACGGATTGAGAAGGCGTTGCGTCTTCATCGGTCCGTGATGGCACAAATGCCAACTGGAACAGGTAAGACCTATCTGTTGACAGCAGTCATAGACTCTTTTGTGAGCAACAATCCAATGGAGAAAGTATGGATTGTTGCCCATAGAAGAGAACTTGTGTCGCAGATAGACGAAACCGTAAGAAAGTTCCATTCTTATTCCACTACAAACGCCTCATTCCTATTGTCTTCCGTCAAGGCAATGTCCATTCAGTGGCTGATGAGACACTATGACGAGATAGAGGAAGAGCCGGGACTGATAGTGATTGACGAGGCGCACCATGCGCTTGCCAAGACCTATAAGGAGATGTGGGAGAGATTCCCGAAGGCTAAGTTCCTGGGACTGACGGCTACACCTTGCCGATTGAACGGTAAGGGCTTCACAGACCTGTTTGATGTGTTGGTGCAGTCGTGGGGTGTTCCTGAGTTTATCAGCAAGGGAAGATTGGCGACATACGATTTCGTGAGCATCAAGTCGGATGGTGTGACGCAACGGCTCATTGACTCCTTGCAGAAGCGAGGTGCAGATGGTGACTACCAGAACAAGGAAATGGATATGTTGCTGAATAAGAAGCCGAGCATCGAAAGGCTCTATCGGAGTTTGGAAGAATTTGGTAAGGACAGAAAGGGCATCGTGTATGCTATCAATATTTCTCATGCTAATGCTATTGCCGAGTTCTACAGAGAACATGGCATAGCAGCTGTTGCTATTGATAGTAAAACGCCAAGTTCTTTACGAAAAGAACTTATTGAAAGGTTCAAAGCTTCTAATACTTCTTTTTCGAATCACCCTGTCAAATTTTCGAAAATCACCCCGTCCCTCTTTACCCTTAAAGAGGGTTCCACCTCTCACCCCGACCCTCTCACCCTCAGGGGAGAGGGAGGAAACCGCCCTACTCGGTGCTCGGAACCGCTACGCTCTAAGGATGGCGGACCATCAAAGGTCTCGCCAGATTGTGCGGGATGGGACCGCCTTGGTGCTACTTGCTTGCGACCTGCTGATGAGCTTGCTCCTATACAAGTGCTGGTGAATGTGGACATCTTCTCGGAAGGATTTGACTGCCCGGATGTGGAGTTTGTACAGTTGGCTCGACCTACGCTGTCGCTTGCCAAGTACCTGCAGATGGTGGGACGAGGATTGCGAGTAGCCAAAGGAAAGAAGAACTGCGTGATTATAGATAATGTGGGACTGTATCGGGTGTTCGGGTTGCCTTCGCAGGTATGGAACTGGAATGCGATGTTTGAAGGAAAGCTGAAAGTTGGCAAGAAAAAGGAGACAGCCAAGGAAAGAGAGTTCTTTCTGATGAGCAAGGTGCAAGACTGTATTCAGATTCATCCAGACTCGGAAATGATGATGGTGATGAGCCATGAGGAATTGCTCCAAACGATACAGTATCGTGAGTTTGTGGATAGCAAAGGGGAGTTTGCCATCATCAAGCTGCCTGATGGAAAGATGACGGTAG
>ERZ791891.766-NODE-766-length-14422-cov-2.091460_pt1 | contig 14422 bp, 10 predicted proteins | sample MGYA00510155_ERZ791891 | MGnify/ENA primary metagenome ERZ791891 (study PRJEB30046, sample SAMN00792061) | human gut metagenome | study: EMG produced TPA metagenomics assembly of the A metagenome-wide association study of gut microbiota in type 2... | reverse complement strand
GGTGCACCAGGTTCATCGCCCGCTTCCTGTTCTTCGGGTCGGTTCCGAAATAGACGCTGAACACACCCGTATCCGTATAAGAAGCCAGATTCGACTCTACGTTATATACCAGTCCGTTATGTTCGCGCAGCGACAGGTTGAGGCGGTTGTTCATACCGGGTCCGCCCAGGATATTGTTCAACAGGAACAAAGAGATACGGCGGTCGTCGAACATACTGTATGCCCGGCTACCGATCATCACATGCGCCTGGTGCGTGTCTTTCGACAGCAACCGCGATTCGGGCATCGCCGGTCCCGGTTTTTCGCGGGATAACCGATGGGTCGAAGCCGGGATGTCGCTCATCAGCCCTTCCGCCCATTTCACGATCTTGCCGAAAGGAATATTCCCCATCGAGAAAAAGACCATATTGTCCGGCGTATAGAAACGGCGCATGAACGACCGGCCGCTTTCCGGACCGAAGGCCGACAGGCATTCCTCATCGCCCAGGATATTATGCCCCAAGGCATGACCCTGAAACAACAGATTCTCGAAGTCGTCGAAGATCAGCTCCGACGGACTGTCTTCATACGAACTGATCTCATCGCGGATCACATCCGTCTCTTTGGCAATCTGCACCTCCGGAAACGTAGAATGAAATACCAGATCGACCAGCAGGTCGAAGGCACGCTGGAAATGCTCACGCATGAAGAGCGAATAGACAAACGTCTCTTCCTTCGTTGTATAGGCATTCAGTTCGCCACCCACCGTCTCCATCCGGTTCAGGATATAGTTCGCACGATGGCGCTCGGTACCTTTAAAAATCATGTGTTCCACGAAATGCGCCAGTCCGTATTCCGAAGGCTGCTCGTCGCGGGCTCCGGCATTGACGGCAAATCCGCAATACGCCACCGGCGATTCGGATGGCAAATGCACCATCCGCAGTCCGTTGGCTAATGTATGTGTTGTATATTCCATAAATCTCGTTTTCTTTTTCCGGCGCAAAGGTAGTATAAATTCCGGGAGAGGGATCATTCCTTTTGGAAACGCCCTCTAATGCCACCGAAAAATCAATAAAACAACGGATGCAGATATCAGGATAAATTCATCTTCTACCATTGTTTTTTCTGTCATTCATTCCGATATATTAATTAATTCATATTGGTAAATTAATTACATCACAATGGTGAATTGATTAATTCACTTATATAAATTAATTGCATCACATTTGTGAATTAATTAATATGAAATAGATTTTACAGGAATTACCCGTCATAAAAACAGCAATTTACGGCTATTTTTCAATAATTTAGAATTCGATATCCGAGGATGATTCGCAGACATGAAATCCATACTCCCAAAAATTCATCCCGCCCTATCGTTTAATTTTTAACAGCGAAGAACAGAAACTGTGAATTTATTGTTACTTTTGTCACTTGAAACGAAAGAAGAAAGACCAATGTGTTTTTGATAAAAAAATAAAAAAGCCTTCCCGCCGTTGGGGGCATGAAGGACTTTTTTGCGTCTTATAGATAGTTATGTAAACAATATAATTAATAAAGATTCATGCCATGAAATTAGTTTCATCCATGCTCGTTTTGCTGGCCGGATTGTTTAGTGCTTGTTCTCCCCGGCAGCAAGCTGATTATTTTACGCCCGTTGCCGAAAGTCAATTGCGGGCGCCTGCTTATCCGCTCGTTTCCATCGATCCTTATACCAGCGGCTGGTCGTTCACAGATCAGTTGAATGCGGATCAAACTCGCCACTGGACGGGAAAACCGTTTCCGCTGCTGGGTGTTCTGCGGGTAGATGGTACGTGCTATCGTTTTATGGGAAAAGAGAATATCCCGCTACGCACCGTGTTGCCTACTGCCCAGGTGGAGAAGTGGGAGGCTACCTATACGGAAAAGAAACCGGCCGGAAACTGGTTTGAGAATACCTTCAACGATGCTTCCTGGAAGAAAGGGAAGGCTGCCTTCGGAACGCCTGAAATGCCTCATCTGGCTACTACCTGGCAATCGGAAGATGTCTGGGTACGCCGTACCTTCGAACTGGACGAGGATCTGTCGGGCCAGCCGGTTTTCCTGAATTATTCGCACGATGATGTCTTTGAGCTTTATATCAACGGCAAGCAGGTCGTTTCGACCGGATATGTCTGGAAGAATGATGTCGTACTGGAGCTGCCCGACGATGTCCGGGCTTCCCTCAAGCAGGGAAAGAATGTCATCGCCGCACACTGCCATAACACAACGGGCGGCGCTTATGTAGATTTCGGTCTTTCTGTCAAGATGCCGGATGCTTCCTTCTTCGAGACGGCTGCCGAACAGACAGACGTCACCTATACACCGACACAGACGTATTATACGTTTGCCTGCGGACCGGTGAACCTGAATCTGGTCTTTACGGCTCCGCTACTGATGGACGATCTCGACCTGATGAGTCGTCCGGTCAACTATGTCTCCTATCAGGTACAATCGACCGACGGAAAAGCGCACGATGTGCAGCTGTATCTGGAAGCCACTTCGGCATGGGCTACCAATGTGCCCGGACAAGCAGTTAAATCGTCGGTGATCCTGAAGCCCGAAGGACTGATGTATGCCACTACCGGAACGACCGAACAGCCTGTCTTGCAGACCAAGGGCGATGATGTGCGGATCGACTGGGGACACTTCTTCCTGGCTGCTGCCCAAAAAGAATCGGTAACGATCGGTGCCAGCGACTTCCTGCATCCGAAGAAAGAATTTGCCACGACCGGCAATATTACCCGTGGCGGAAATATCGACGATCCGAACCAGGAACATTCACTGGCCCTGGTGGATAATCTGGGAAGCGTGAAAGACGCGACTGCGGGTTATGCCATGATTGCCTATGATGACGACTATGCCATTCAGTATTTCAACGACAACCGGATGGCTTACTGGAAACATAACGGCCAGGTGAGCATCGACCAGGCTTTGCTGCAGGCCGTACAGGAATATGAATCCATCATGCAACGTTGCCGCGAATTCGACGAACAACTGATAGAGGACACGAAAAATGCTGGCGGTCAGCAATACGCCGAATTATGTGCCCTGGTTTACCGGCAGATCATTGCCGCTCACAAGCTGGTAGAAGACAAGAACGGCAATCTGCTGTTCTTCTCGAAAGAGAACTTCAGCAACGGTTCGATCGGTACGGTAGATATTACCTATCCTTCTGCCCCACTCTTCCTGGTTTATAATCCGGAATTGCTGAAGGGAATGATGAACTTCATCTTCGAATACAGTGAGAGCGGCCGGTGGCAGAAACCGTTTGCGGCACACGATGTAGGTACTTATCCGCAGGCAAACGGACAGACGTATGGAGGCGACATGCCGGTTGAGGAAAGCGGTAACATGCTGATCCTGACAACAGCCATCGCCCTGCGGGAAGGAAATGCCGACTATGCCAAAAAACACTGGGACGTACTGACAACCTGGACCAATTACTTGGTAGAAGCCGGACTCGACCCGGAAAACCAGTTGTGTACAGACGACTTTGCCGGTCACTTTGCCCACAATGCCAACCTCTCGATCAAGGCTATCCTAGGTATTGCCGGCTATGGCAAACTGGCAGAAATGCTGGGCGAACAGGAAACGGCTGACAAGTATTTGCAGACAGCCAAGGAAATGGCAGGTAAATGGAAGGAAATGGCGATGGACGGCGATCATTACAAACTGACATTTGACAAACCGGGAACATGGAGCCAGAAGTATAACCTGATCTGGGACAAACTGTTGGGATTAAACATCTTCGACAAAGACATCGCTACGACGGAAATGGCCTATTACAAGACGGTACAGAACACCTATGGCTTGCCTCTGGACAGCCGTAAGACCTATACCAAATCCGACTGGATCATGTGGACCGCCTGTCTGACGGATCAGATGGATGATTTCCAGGCCCTTGTGGCTCCGGTATATAAATACGCGAACGAAACACCGACACGTATTCCGTTGAGCGACTGGCACGAAACGACAGATGCCACTTCGGTAGGATTCCGGGCCCGTTCAGTAGTGGGCGGTTATTTCATGAAGGTATTGGAACAGCTCATGTATCCGAATGCCTCGAATGCCCAATCTGCCGCTCAGGCAACCAAGTAATAACGAACTATCATTGTTTTATTTAAATTTATATGTATGAAAAAGACCTTGTTTGTATGTTGTGCCTTCGCATGGGCACTCTGTGCGCAGGCACAGTGGAAACCGGCTGGAGATAAGATCAAGACGCAGTGGGCTGAACAAGTCAACCCTGAATCTGTATTGCCGGAATACCCGCGTCCGCAGTTGGAACGTGCCGACTGGCTGAACCTGAATGGAGAATGGGAATATGCCATTCAGCCTGCCGGACAAGCTGAACCTGCCCAGTTCCAGGGAAACATCCTGGTTCCTTTCGCTGTCGAATCTTCTTTATCGGGTGTTCAGAAGGAAGTAGGCGACAAGAATGAGCTCTGGTATAAACGGACATTTACGGTTCCATCGAAGTGGAAAGGAAAAGATATCGTCCTCAACTTCGGAGCCGTGGACTGGAAAGCTGAAGTATTCGTCAACGATGTACTGATCGGTTCGCACAAAGGCGGATTTACTCCTTTCTCATCACCCCGTATCTGCAAGGTTCGGGAGCCCAGAAACTGGTGGTTCGTGTATGGGACCCGAGCGACAAGGGCTATCAGCCAAGAGGAAAACAGACGTCTAATCCGGAAGGTATCTGGTACACGCCGGTAACAGGTATCTGGCAGACCGTCTGGCTGGAACCGGTAGCCGAGAATCATATCACCAGCATCAAAGCCATTCCGAATGTGGATGCGAAAGTAATGAATGTAACGGTAGGAACATCGGCTTGTGCTTCTTCGATTGTGGAAGTGAAGTTATTGGATAAAGGTCAGGTAGTAGCGACAGGCAAGGGAATTCAGGGACAGGAAATCCGTCTGGGTGTCAATAATCCGACCTTGTGGTGCCCGTCAAATCCGTATCTGTACGACATGCAAGTGAGTCTGTTGCAGAAAGGGAAAGTCGTTGACCAAGTGAAATCATATACTGCCTTCCGTAAGATCTCGATTGGAAAAGACAAATCCGGTATCAAACGCATGTATCTGAACGACAAACCGCTCTTCCAGTATGGTCCGTTGGATCAGGGCTGGTGGCCGGACGGTTTATATACCGCTCCAACCGATGAAGCCTTGTTGTTTGACATCCAAAAGACCAAAGACTGGGGCTTCAACATGATCCGTAAGCATGTGAAGGTAGAACCGGCCCGCTGGTACTATCATTGCGACAAGGAAGGTATTCTGGTATGGCAGGATATGCCGAGCGGCGACGTGGGCAACAGCTGGGCACCTCATACTTACAACGGTGGAACAGACAAACAGCGTACACCGGAATCGGTAGCCAACTACTACCAGGAATGGAAGGAAATCATGGATCTGTGCATGTCGAATCCGTCGGTTGTTGTCTGGGTTCCGTTCAACGAAGCCTGGGGACAGTTTGATACCGAAAAGGTAGTAGCCTGGACAGAAGCATACGATCCGTCTCGTCTGGTCAATCCGGCCAGTGGTGGTAACCACCGTCCTTGCGGTGATATCCTGGACTTGCATAATTATCCGGGACCGGATATGTTCTTGTCTGATCCGCAGCGTGTCAATGTCTTGGGTGAATACGGAGGAATCGGTCTTCCGTTGGAAAACCACCTGTGGTGGAACAAGCGGAACTGGGGTTATGTCCAGTTTAAAGACAGCGAAGCCGTAACAGCCGAATACGTGAAGTATGCCAACCAGCTGAAAGACTTCGTAAAACGCGGATTCTCGGCTGCGGTTTATACCCAGACCACCGATGTGGAAGGCGAAGTGAACGGTCTGATGACCTACGACCGTAAGGTAATCAAGATTAATGAAGCGAAAGTAAAAGCCGCTAACCAGGCTGTTATCCAGTCGCTATCTGAATAAAAAGCCTATGACAGCAATTGTACCAAAGAAGCGCATCAACTCGATTGATGCGCTTCGTGGTTTTGCCTTGATCGGGATCATGCTGCTGCATTGCATGGAGCGGTTTGACCTGACGATCATTCCGGAAGTGGCATCTCCTTTCTGGCAACGGGTGGATACCTTCGTTTACGAAGCCATGTATTCCCTCTTTGCCGGCAAGTCGTATGCCATTTTCTCTTTTCTGTTCGGTCTGAGCTTCTATATGCAGATGGATTCGCAGGCAGCCAAAGGATATGACTTCCGCGCCCGCTTCGTCTGGCGACTGGTCCTGCTCTTTATCTTCGGCTATATCAACGGTCTCATCTATATGGGTGAGTTCTTCATCATCTATGCCGTATTGGGACTGTTTCTGGTTCCGCTGTACAAAGTGCCGACCAAATACCTGGTCGTGGTGATGATCCTGCTTTTCCTGCAGATTCCGGCGATTGTCAGCTTTGTCACCCTGCTGGGTAATCCGACGCAGAACGAACCCTCGCACCTGAATGTGTATATGAATCAGCTCTATGCCACCTGTGCCGGTATCTATGCCGAAGGCTCGTTCAAGGATGTACTGGCTTTCAATGTATGGAACGGAGAAGTAGCCAAATGGTTATGGACCATCAACAACTACCGTTATCTGCAGTTATTGGGACTGTTTATTGCCGGTATGCTGGTGGGACGGATGGAAATTCACAAGAGTGAAGAGAAGATGATCCGTTACAGCCGCCTGATGTTGCCTTACAGCCTGGCATGGTTTGTTGTCTTTTACCTGATCGTCTGGCTGCTGCCGGCACTGGGTGTAACCGGTTTTGCCCTGTCGGTCGGAACGACCCTGTTCAAGACCTTCGCCAATTTGGGGATGATGATGCTGTATATCTGTGGCTTCACCTTGCTGTATTACAACCATGGCTGGCAAAAAGGACTGGACCGGATTGCTCCGGTCGGACGGATGAGTGTCACCAACTACATGGCACAGTCGATGGTCGGTGTTTGCCTGTTCTATGGTTTCGGAGCCAACCTGTGCAGTGCAACTACTTGCAAAGCCTGTGTGTCGGTCTGCTCTTCTGTCTGGTGCAAATCCTGTACAGCAACTGGTGGATCAAACGCTTCTATTACGGACCGATGGAATGGCTGTGGCGCACCTTGACCTGGATGCAGCGTGTTCCTCTCGTCAGAAAATAAATGTTTAACCAAATATTCAAGTGTATGAAACGAATTACAACCCTATCGTTTTTCATGTTATTCTGCTGGATAACGGCCTTCGCGATACCGAGAGCCGAATATCCGCGTCCGCAGTTCGAACGTAACGCGTGGATCAACCTCAACGGAGAATGGACCTATTCATTCGACTTCGGCGGTTCCGGTCTGGAACGGGAATGGTTCAAGTCCACCGGATTCGATCAGAAGATCATCGTTCCTTTCTGCCCGGAAAGTAAGCTGTCGGGAGTTGAATACAAAGACTTTATCAATCACATGTTGTATCACCGGACGATCTCCATTCCACAAGACTGGGCCAACAAACAGGTACTGTTAAACTTTGGTGCAGTTTATTATAAGTCGGAGATCTACATCGACGGTGTTTTTGTTGCCCGTCACTTTGGTGGAACTTCTTCCTTCCAGGTAGATATTACACCGTATGTCAAGGCCGGTCAGACACACAACCTGGTAGTGTATGTGGAAAGTGATGTTCGCGGTACCCATCAGCCCAGCGGAAAGCAGAACCTGCAGTTTGCTTCGTATGGCTGTAACTATACCCGTACCACCGGTATTTGGCAAACCGTCTGGATGGAAGCTGTTCATCCAGAAGGATTACAGTCTGTTCAGATGATTCCGGACATCGACCAGCAGCAGTTGATCATCCGTCCGCGTTTCTACAAGGAACTGGGTGGTAAGCTGGAAGTTACCCTGAAAGATAACGGAAAAGTCGTATCCAAGGAAACAGTCGCTGCCAACTCTTTATCAACCGTTATTTTGCCGGTCAAGAAGATGAAGACCTGGAGTCCGGAGAACCCGTTCCTCTATGACGTGGAATTACGGGTGATCGACAAGGCCGGAAATGTGGTAGATGAAGTCAAATCGTATGCCGGTATGCGGAAAGTCCATATCGAAGGCAAGAAAATCTACCTGAACAACCAGCCGTACTATCAGCGTCTGGTACTCGACCAGGGATTCTATCCCGACGGTATCTGGACAGCTCCGAGCGACGAGGCCCTGAAGAAAGATATCCAGCTTTCGATGGAAGCCGGTTTCAACGGAGCCCGTCTGCATCAGAAAGTATTCGAAGAACGTTTCTATTACTGGGCAGACAAACTGGGTTACCTGACTTGGGGTGAAGCCTCCAGCTGGGGTATGGATTGCAATGACATCGAAACAGCCCGTAACTTCATCACCGAATGGACCGAAATCGTGGAACGCGACCGAAATCATCCGTCTATCTTGATCTGGACACCAACCAATGAAGAGTTCTGGCCCGACCGCGTTCAGTATCCTCGTCTGATGCAGGACCTGTACAAACTGACGAAAGCCATCGATCCGACGCGTCCTTTCCACGGAACCAGTGGTGGTTCTCACATCGCTACCGACATCTGGACCGTACATAACTACGAACAGGATCCGGCCAAACTGAAGGATCTGTTGTACAACGATGGTAAGCTGATGGAAGCTCCCAAATGGGAAATCCAGCTGATGCCGAAGAACATCGGTTTCAACGGATTGAAATATACCGATCAATATACGTTCCCGCAGTATAAGCACGACATGCCTTATCTGATTGATGAATTCGGAGGTATCAAGTGGAACCCGTCACAACAGATGGAAAGTGCCCAGAATACTTCATGGGGTTATGGCGAACCGCCTCATTCCCTGGAAGAATTCTATACGCGTCTGGAAGGTCTGGTAAATACCGTCTTGTCGTTGTCAGATCATGTATGGGGTTATTGCTATACCCAGCTGACAGACGTAGAACAGGAACAGAACGGTATCTATTACTACGACCGCAGTCCGAAGTTCGACATGAAACGGATTCACGCCATCTTCAGTAAGAATCCGGAGACAAAATAAAAACAAATTCCGGTATCCCAGCCCGTTCTTACCAACGGCGTTGGGAATACCGGGGTTTTCTATACTATCGTGCCATATATTATATACCACATATACAGCCTACCTAACACACAAATAAACATCCAATATCTCAGTACTGATTATTCATGATTTGAGATTTTATTCTTAAATTTGCTAATTTAACAGGCAGGAAGAAGATTATTTTATTGCCACTATAAAAAACAGGATATATGGCTTCATTGCATATCAAAAAATTCGGTCCTGTATTGGACTCAACAGACATAGAACTAACCCCTTTGATGATACTCATTGGTCGTCAAAGTTCAGGTAAAAGTACTTTTATGAAGGTACTCTGTTTCTGTCGTTGGATTGAGAAGAAGATCATGATCTCGACCGATGATATCATCAATCAATATACGCATAACAGCAATTTCGTAAAAGAATTGAAAAAATTTCATCGATTAAATAATGAATATTTTAGCTATGAGACAGAACTGAAATATGATGGAGATACCATCAGCATTGAATATACAGGTGTAAATAATGATGCTAAGATTGTTCGTAAAAAGCCTTTTGTAGAAAAGAGGTACAATAGTAAATTATGCTACATTCCTGCTGAGAGAAATCTCATTTCGGCAATTCGTAACGTAGATAAGACATATAAGGCTAGTGAAAGAGATGTCCTTTTCAATTTTATTGACGAATGGGATGAAGCCAAGGAGTCTTATACCACTGAACATCCTTTCAAGTTAGCTGCTACAGGTGGATTCTGCTATGTAAACAAATCAGGTGCAGACATGCTGGTACGAGAAGATGGAAGTGAAACACCTGCATTCTATGCATCCAGCGGCATGCAAAGTGTTATGCCTATGGATGTAATGACTAACTATATCACGGGTTGTGTGGGTGAAAATGCCTCACTCTCCATGCATGAACGCAAAGAAATTAGTAAGTCAGAGAACGATTACACTTCCCGTAGACTGGTTTACCAGTCTGCACAACTTTTTATAGAAGAACCAGAACAGAATCTTTATCCAGAATCACAGAAAATGGTGATAATGAGTATTGTAAGTGCTTTAAAAAAGGCCTTAAATAAGGGTTCTGAACAGAGTACGGCATTGATAACCACGCACAGTCCATACGTATTGTCGGTGGTGAATGTACTTTTGGCCGCTGCAGTAGTCACAGAAAAGGGATTGAAACAAGATGTAATTGACGAAGAATACGTCTTGTCCCCATCTTCCATCTCCGGTTATTACATCGATGAAACAGGACGTTTTCAAAATATTCTCGATGTAGAAGTACCCATGCTCAGTGGTAACAATTTGGATGGTGTCTCAGATTGGGTGGATGATAGTATTAGTAAGTTGAATGATAAACTGTATGCAGAGCCATGAAATTGGAAAAGACAACATACAAATCCACTCATGAACGATTGGAAGCAGAAGGTTTTTCTCCTGAACAGCAACTTGAGGTCCGAGCCAGGATCAGTACAACAGAGAAAGGTAAAAAATATATACTCGTTACTGATGGCATAAAAAAATCTGTGGTATATGCAGTAGATGGAAATATCTTGAAAGATGGTCAACGGTGTGATAAATTGATACTTGTAAAGCGTTCTGAAAATGATGTGGAACCAGAACAATGGACAGAAGTTTTCGTAGAACTAAAAGGAGTAGATACAGGTCATGCCATTAATCAGTTGCGTGAAACTTTAAAAAAATCCATTTTTAAACATTCATCGAATGATATTGTTCGTGCCCGTATAGTAGCCCAATCTTTTCCTTCAAATAAGTCTAATCCAACAATGGAAAAAGCGAAATCGGAGTTTCGTAAAAATTATAACTGTGATCTCCGTGGTATGAAGTCAGGCCAAGAAGATAAACTTTAATAATATATTCCCCTCCCCCCAATAGGGGTTTTCGGCTTCTTTGTGTCTTTAAGGATAGAAATGCAACTTGAAATGGATTTGATGGCTGGGATCTCCAGCCGTGTTGCCGGGGAAAAGCCAGGCGGGATATTTTGCCCATCCAAAAAGATTGTGTTCCTTTGTATTCGGATAAATGCTTTATAGACATGACGACAGACAATTGCATGAAACAGGTTCATATCATCACGCCGGTGAAAGATTCGATCGATCTGACACTTGAGACGGCCCGGGCTGTACTGGCCTCTCACTGGCATGTGCCGGTAACCTATACGATATACAACGATTTCAGTACCGACGAGAATACCCGGCGTCTGGAGGAAGCTTCTCAAGAACTGGGCTTTGAACTGGTCAATTTACGGGACATCACGTCACATCCGTCGCCCAACTACCTGTTGGTGCTGCAAATGGCACAGAAACGGGCGATTGAGGCAGAAGCGGGTTTGCTGATTGTCGAATCGGATGTGATCGTACGCGAAGATACCCTGCAAGGTTTGTTTGACGGGGCACTGGCTCATCCCGACTGTGGCATTGCGGCATCGGTGACCGTGGATGAACAGGGAACCGTTAATTATCCGTACCTCTATGCATCTGATTATCCGAAAGAGGCTTGTGAGGTGAAGAAACATTGCAGTTTCTGCTGCTCGCTGCTGACTCTCCGCCTGCTAAAGGCATTTGATTTCCAGACACTCGATCCGAGTAAGAACTGGTTTGATGTGACTATCTCTCACGAATCACTCGAGCGGGATTGCCGTAATTATCTGTTTATGAATCTTCCCGTATGGCATCGTCCGCATGGAAGCCGTCCGTGGAAACAGTTGAAATATACCAACCCGTTGAAATATTACTGGTTGAAATTCACCAAAGGACTGGATAAAATTTGAGCATGGTCATGATGAATTGTATAATCAGCCGTTTGTTTACGCCGATGACGTATCAGGTGAATCCGGATTGCCTGGGACTGACGGAGTTTGTCCGTTCCGTTCCAGATCGTTTTCACCGGCAGGAAGGTGTTGTCATTTACCGGGGACGAAATGAATTGCGTAAGATGACGTATCAGGGACAGGATTTTGTCGTGAAGTCTTTCCGGCGTCCGAACTGTATCAACCGCTGGGTGTACGGGACGTTCCGTCCGTCGAAAGCCCGCCGTTCGTTCGAACATGCCAATCTGTTGACGGCTGCGGGTATCGGTACTCCGCGTCCGATTGGTTATATCGAGCTGCGCCGTCATTGGGAGTTCGACGAGAGTTATTATATCACGGCCATGTCGTCATGCCCTTATACCTACGAAGAGCTGTTCCGACGTCCGTTTGCCAACGAAGATGATATTATCCGTGCGGTTGCCCTGACGACAGCCCGGATGCACGACCATGGCTATGCCCACAAAGATTACGGACGGGGAAACATCCTGTTCAATCCGAAACCGGATGGCGTACAGATCGAGATCGTTGACCTGAACCGGATGGATATCGGACCGATCGACCTGAAGAAGGGCTGTAAGAACCTGGAGCGTTTACCGGCTACTCCGCACATGCACCGGATCCTGGCGGAAACGTATGCCAAAGCCCGCGGACTGGATGAAGAAGCGTGTTATAAATGGATGGTTGCCTACCGGAGTACGCAACCGGGTAAAATCGACAATCTCTATTAACCAGAAGCACAATGAAAATCATAGCTGTAGTTGTTACCTATAACCGGCTGGAACTGCTCAAACGCAGTATGGATTGCCTGCGGCAGAACAAACCTCTGTCGGCCATCATCGTTGTCAATAACGGTAGTACCGATGGTACCCGGGAATGGCTGGACAAGCAAGACGACCTGACGGTGATCCATCAATCGAATGTAGGGGGTTCGGGTGGTTTCTATACGGGCATCGAAGCGGCTTATGGCCAAAATGCCGATTGGATCTGGTGTATGGACGACGATGTCTTTCCCCGGGCCGACTGCCTGGAAAACTTACTGCCCTACACTGGCGATAAAACGGTGGGAATCCTGGCTCCCAGACGATTATTGGAAGGCAAAGTCTTTACCAACGATTTCTGTTCGTATAACCTGACGCAGCCGTTCCGTTCCATGTATCAGGACAAACTGGCCAAACGGGAGGTAACGGCTCCTGTCAAGATTGTCGGTACTGCCTTCGAAGGGCTCTTCGTCCGAAGAGAGGTAGTTGCAGCCATTGGCCTACCCAACAAAGAGTTGTTCATTTTCTGTGATGATACCGATTATTGCCTGCGTACCGTACTGGCAGGCTATAAGATCCTGTATATTCCCCAGGCACTGATGGACAAGCATAAATTCTTTTCGGCAGACAACTGGAAAGAGCGTAACCGCAAAAAGAAATGGAAACGGTTTTACCAGGTGCGTAACTCAACGTACCTGAATCATCATTACGGAAAGAACTGGGCGGTAAGGTACCTGCGTGGCTGGCATGGAGTTCTGGGGTATATGGCTGTCGTGATCGGGACGTGTGCCTTCACGGATGTGTATCAATGGAGCGATCTGACCAAATTCTGGCGGATGTATCGCGACGGCATACGGGAACTGCTGGGTATCATGAAATAAATGTAGCAGATGTATGGAAAAGAATCCTTTAGTCAGTGTAATCGTTCCCAATTATAACTATGCCCGTTACCTGGATGCCCGTATCGACTCCATCCTACGGCAGACGTGGACGGATTTTGAATTGATCCTGCTGGACGATGCTTCGACCGATACAAGCCGGGAGATACTGGAAAAATACCGGAACCACCCCCGGGTATCCCGGATAGAGTTCAATACCCGAAATACGGGTAGTCCTTTTCTGCAATGGATGAAGGGGATCTTATTGGCCCGGGGAAAATATATCTGGATAGCCGAAGCGGATGATCTGGCCGATCCGGATTTTCTGGAGATGACCGTTGCCTTGTGTGAAGCGCATGAACGGACTGCGGTCTGTGTGGTGGGCTCACGGCTGATCGACGGAACAGGAAGGGTATCCAACAAGGATATCAACCATTGGGGCCGACGGAAAGGAAAACAGCCGGGTTGTTTTGACGGGAAGTCATACGCGCTTCATAACCTGTATTGGAAGAATTACCTGATCAACGCCAGCGGTATCCTGTTCAGACGGGAATATGCCGCACGTCTGGCTCATTCTGCCTTCCTGCAAATGCGGTATTGCGGCGATTGGCTCTTCTGGTTCCAGATGGCTTTGCAGGGCGAGGTGATCGAAGTGTACCGTACTCTGAATTATTTCCGCCAGCACGGAGCGAAAGTGACAGTCCAGTCGCTGCAGCGTGGTCAGGGTATCGCCGAAGACATCCAGGTGGTCCGATACATGGAAGAGCACTTGCCGGACCTAGCGCCTTATAAGAAACGTCTCCGACGGGGATTATTGTACCGGAAAATCAAACGGACCCCGACCGACGAATCCCAACGGCAGGTTTTATACCAGCAGTTGTCGGCAGAGGAGCAGACAGTCTACGATCAGATCTTAGATTGC
>ERZ791891.760-NODE-760-length-14487-cov-41.369249_pt1 | contig 14487 bp, 12 predicted proteins | sample MGYA00510155_ERZ791891 | MGnify/ENA primary metagenome ERZ791891 (study PRJEB30046, sample SAMN00792061) | human gut metagenome | study: EMG produced TPA metagenomics assembly of the A metagenome-wide association study of gut microbiota in type 2... | reverse complement strand
AAAATTAAATGTACCAATCTTGGTAAATATCAGAAATAATTTCAGAAATAGCATGACTTTTACCTTTTTACTTTTTTACCTTTCCATAAAGCCAGCCGAGCACGCCGGCGGCTATGATAATATAGATAGGTGAGATGCCGAATGCAGCAATCAGCGCACAGCATACAAACGGAATCCAGATATTGTAGCGGTTGATGTTCGCCGTCTTTGCCATCTTGAAGCAAGGAGCCGCAATCAGCGCCACCACGGCAGGGCGAACACCGGCAAAGAACTTGCCCACCCAGTAATTATCCTTAAACTGCTGGAAGAACATGGCGATGATGAGGATGGCGATGATAGAAGGCAGGGCGATGCCAATGGCACCCACGATGCCTCCCCATACGCCCTTCGTCTTGTAGCCGATATGGCTCGCCATATCAATGGCGAAGATGCCCGGGGTAGTTTGAGCCACCACCATGATGTCCATAAATTCCTGTTTATCCATCCATCTGTTCTCATCCACGAATTCTCTCTCCATGATCGGTATCATGGCGTAGCCTCCACCTAGCGTAAAGGCACCAATCTTGTTACACGTTAGGAAAAACTTTAATAACATTTTATCTTTTATTTTGATTTCGACTGCAAATTTACACATAATTTGTTAAATAAACTAGCTTTTTGGCGGATATTCTTAAAAAATCTGCGTTCTTTAAGAGATTTTGTGTACCTTTGCAAGATATAATCTGCAATGGCGCATCCCTTGAGAAGGAGGACGTAGCAGATAGAAAAAGAAAAATAAAACCATAAGGAAATATAAAAATAAGAATATGAATCTAAAAGTTCGCTTGGCGCTGATGAACTTCCTGGAGTTCGCAGTTTGGGGAGCCTATCTTACATCTATGGGCAACTATCTCGGCAAGGCCGGAATGGGTGCTGAAATCTCCTGGTTCTATACCATCCAGGGTATCGTATCTATCTTTATGCCTACATTGATGGGTATTGTAGCTGACAAATATGTACAGCCGCAACGCCTCTTGGGCTATTGCCATCTTCTGGCTGGCTTGTCGATGATAGCTCTTTTCCTGATGGGAGAGGCGAGTGCTACTCCTAACGAGGCTGTCTTCATGGCGATCTATACCTTCAGCGTAGCTTTCTATATGCCTACGCTGGCGCTGTCGAATACTTCGGCGTTCACCATTCTGAAGAATCATGGACTTGATACCGTGAAGGATTTCCCGCCAATCCGCGTCTTCGGTACCGTAGGATTTATCCTTACCATGTGGATAGTCAACTGTGCTACCTGGGATAACGGTTCGTTTATGTTCCTCTTTACCGAGAATGCACATAAGTTCCAATATACCCACTTCCAGTTCCTGGTATCTGGAGTATTGGGCATCGTTCTCTTCCTCTACTGCTTCAGCCTGCCACAGTGCCCGCTGGTGAAGAAAGAGGCACGCAGCTGGGTGGAGACCTGGGGCTTCGATTCCTTCAAGCTCTTCAAGAGCCGCGAGATGGCGATGTTCTTCATCTTCTCAGGCTTGCTGGGTATGAGTCTGCAGGTAACCAATGGTTATGCTACTCCGTTCATCACCAGTTTCAAGGGCGATCCTTCCATGCTCGATACATTTGCAGCCAATAATGCCACTCTTCTAGTTTCTATCTCCCAGGTGGCAGAGGCACTCTGCATCCTCCTGATTCCATACTTTCTCAAGCGTTATGGCATCAAGGTGGTGATGCTCATCGCCATGTTTGCATGGGTATTCCGCTTCGGATTCTTCGGATTGGGTAACCCTGCTTTCCCAGGCGTAACCCTCTTCATACTCTCATGCATCGTCTATGGTGTGGCATTCGATTTCTTCAATGTATCGGGTGGATTGTTCGTAGATCAGAAGTGCGAGCCTAAGGTGCGTGCTTCTGCCCAGGGACTTTTCATGCTGATGACCAATGGTTTGGGAGCCTCTGTTGGCACAATTCTTGCAGGACAGGTGATCAACCATTATTGTCATTGGGAGAATGGATATTTGATGGGCGATTGGCAGACTTGCTGGTTTATCTTCGCAGGTTATGCACTCGTGGTCGGAGTAGCCTTCGCCGTATTGTTTAGACCAAAGAAAGGATAATGAAAATGGAAAAAATAAAATTAGTTTATCAGGGAGCTTTCGCAATTCCTGATGCTGAGGAGGCTTGTGTTGTCACTCTTACTGATACCCAGGAGGTACGTGCACTCTCCATCGTAACAGATAAGCCGATGGCCAATGAAATCAAGTTTCATCAGCTTGATAAGGATGTAAAACATCCGCATCTGGTAGATGTGTTGGCTAGAATGATTTGTGAACAGGGTCCTCAAGCTTATCACGTTGTTTTCGAGGCCAATGGAAACATAGGGCCTAAGGCAAAATTGGTGAATGCTACTTCTGGATCAGCGTATTCTCTTCCTCAGGATGAGGCTGTCCTGCTGGCGTTGGCAGCCGGTCTGGAGATCTTTACCAATATGGAGGTGCTTCAGAAATTCACTACACCTTTCCGCAAGGATGTGATGAGTGTGGCACTTCCTATCGTGGGATTACCGGATTCACTTCTCAAGAAAGCACTGGAGAAAGCGGTAGAAGAAGAAAACTACGAGGGAGCTTCCTTTATCCGTGATGAGATGAAGCGCCGCCAGGAAGAAAAGGATGAAAAGAACTTGACTGATTGATCATTGATGATAGATAATTGATAACGAATGAAAGAGGTTAGATATTTCTATGTGCCGGATGCGGCAAACCAGGTGGAATTGCCCGCAGAGGAGGCTACCCATGCGCTGAGAGTGTTGCGACTGAAGGGTGGTGATGAGATTTTCCTCATGGATGGGGAAGGGTCTTTCTATCGTGCAGAGGTGACAGCAGCCTCCAGCAAGCGCTGTCTTTATGAAATCAAGGAGAATATGCCTCAGAAACGTGCATGGAAGGGGCATATCCATCTTGCCATTGCACCTACCAAGATGATGGAGCGTATAGAGTGGATGGCTGAGAAAGCTACGGAAATCGGGTTCGATGAACTCTCTTTCCTCAATTGTCAATTTTCTGAACGAAAGGTAGTGAAGACTCCTAGAATAGATAAGATTGTCATCTCTGCCGTGAAACAGAGTCACAAGGCGTGGAAACCGGTTGTGAATGAGCTGGAGAGCTTCAAGGAGTTTATCCAGACTCCTCGTTCGGGACGCAAGTTTATCTGTCATTGCTACGAAGAAGTAGAGAAGAAGGATTTCTTCCAGGAAATCTCGTCATTATCAGCTGATACTGATGGCAAGGATGCAGCTGATATCACGGTTTTGGTAGGTCCAGAAGGCGATTTCTCTATTGATGAAGTTCGTCTTGCCTTGGAGAATGGTTACGAGAGCGTATCGCTGGGTACCAGCCGACTTCGCACGGAAACGGCGGGACTTGTAGCTGTTCACATGGCGCATATTGCAAGAAGAATATAAGAAGATTATATAAGTGTTAGTTTTTGTGATGAAAAGATTGTATAAGAATTTGGTTTTGATGAGCTTAGCACTTCTCGTTGTAGTGTTAAGCTCATGCTCTGGCAGCGATTATCTCAATGCCATTCCTAAGAAAAGTACAGCTCTTATCTCGGTGGATTTGCAGCAGATGGCTTCCGATAAGAATGCGGAAGACAAGGCGGGTATGCTCAAGTCTCTGCTCCACGTGGATGATGTAGATAAGTGTGGCATCGATATCTCTGAAAAACTTTATCTCTTCGAGAGTGCCGATGGCAACCTCGGTCTCTGTGCCAAGGTGAGCGATGAGGGGGATGTGGAAGACTGGCTTGCCTCGCTTGCCAAGAAGCGCATTGCTTCGGAAGTGAAGGAGCGCAAAGGCTTTCATTTCTCAGTATTGAAGGATTCGTGGCTTGTGGGCTTCTCCGGTCAGGCACTCCTCGTGATGGGTCCTGTGGTGGCTGATGCCCAGGCTCAGCTCCAGCAGCAGATGGTAAAGTATCTGAAAGCAGAAGAGGAGGATGGCATCACCGTTTCTCCTATGTACGAGCGTCTGCAGACCCTCACTTCTCCTATGGCTATGGTGGCTCAGGCACAGGCTTTGCCTGAGAAGTTTGTAGCTCCATTTACCCTGGGTGCTCCTAAGGATACCGATCCTTCGCAGGTGGTCATCGCTGCCGATATGAAGGTAAAGGATGGCATCCTGCAGATTCAGGGTGAGACTTTCTCCTTTAATGAAACCATCGACAAGGCGCTGCAGAAGGCGGCACAAAACTATCGTCCTATCAAGGGCAGTTATGTGAAATCGATGCCGGATGATGCCCTGGCAGGTATCTTCATGAATGTAAATGGTGAACAGTTCCTGCCGATGATGCAGAGCAACCGCAGTCTTCAGACTCTCCTGATGGGTATCAACCAGGCGGTGGATATGGATAACATCATGCGAAGCGTAGATGGCGATATGGCCATCGTTTTGCCTACCTTGGGCGATGCAGACCTGAAGATGATGATGGCTGCTAAGTTAGCGCATAGCAAGTGGTTGGGTGATGTAGATTACTGGAAGACTTCATGTCCTGCTGGTGCCAAGATTGCCAACTGGGGTAAGAATTCCTATTTCTATACCGATGGCAAGACTTCCTTCTATTTCGGCGTAACCGATGATAAGCAGTTCTTTAGCGGCAGCGATGAGCTGACAGCTCAGTATGCGGTGAAGCCAAGCAATCATCCGATAGATGCCAAGATTCAGAAGCTTATCGTGGGACAGAAGCTGGCGATGGTCATCAATCTCGCCAAGAGTTCTGATGGCAGCGGCACAGGCAAGGATGATGCCATCTCAACTGTTACTGGTCTGCTTGCTCCAGTCTTCGGAAATCTTACTTCTGTGGTTTATACTTTAAAGTAAAAAGAAAAAACATTAAATAAAAAACAAAGTGGAAAAGATTCAGCTTCATTCCGTTCTTCCTCAGGTTTTCGCCCAGCGTGAAGACCTGCATTCGGAGATATGGAAGCAGGATGTTACCTTCGAGAAAGGTCATCTCTATCTGGTAGAGGCTGAGAGTGGTAGCGGAAAGAGTACTTTCTGCAGCTACGTGCTCGGCTATCGTCACGACTACAGCGGAAGCGTGATGTTTGATAATGATGTTACCGCCAATTATAAGGTTTCCGATTGGGTAGAGATGCGAAAGCGTCATATCAGTCATCTCTTTCAGGAACTCCGTCTCTTCCCAGAGCTTACGGCGATGGAGAATGTAGAGATCAAGAACAAGATTACCGGTTTCAAGAGCCGCGAGCAGATTCTGCAGTGGTTTGATATGCTTGGTATCGCCGATAAGGTGGATGCCAAGGTAGGGAAGATGTCGTTCGGTCAGCAGCAGCGTGTTGCGATGATGCGTGCCCTCTGCCAGCCTTTCGATTTCATTCTTGCAGATGAACCGATCAGTCACCTCGACGACAACAATTCCCGCATCATGGGCGAAATCATGATGAAGGAGGCGAAGGAGCAGGGGGCTGGCGTCATCGTGACCAGTATCGGTAAGCACATGGACTTAAACTATGAACATATATTTAGATTATGAATCTCGTTTGGAAGTTACTTCGTCAGCATATCAGCATACCTCAGTTTGCAGGCTTCGCCTTTGCTAATCTCTTCGGTATGCTCATCGTACTTTTCGGTTTTCAGTTTTATCAGGATGTGCTGCCTGTCTTCACCCAGCAAGACAGTTTTATGAAAGCCGACTATCTCATCATGAGCAAGAAAATAGGTATGGGCAATACCATCAGCGGTCGCTCCAATACCTTTTCGGGAGCAGAGATGGATGATGTCAGCGACCAGAAGTTCGTGAAGAAGATAGGCAAGTTTACCTCTACCGAGTACAAGGTAGATGCGCAGATGGGTGTAAATGGTGTGAATGTATTGAACAGTGAGCTTTTCTTCGAGAGTGTTCCTGATGGTTTCGTGGATGTTCCGCTCAAGGATTGGAAATATACACCTGGCGAGAAGGTGGTTCCAATTATCCTCCCGCGTACCTATATTAATATGTATAACTTCGGATTCGCCCAGAGCCATTCGCTTCCTAAGATCAGTGATGGTCTGATGGGAATGATCGATTTCAATATCTGCATTCAGGCAGGCGGCAAGAAAGAACTGTTCAAGGGAAAGGTCATTGGATTTTCATCCCGTCTCAACACGATTCTCGTGCCACAGGCGTTTATGGATTGGAGCAACCAGGAGTTTGCGCCTAACCAGAAGAGCGATCCTACCCGTCTGATCGTAGAGGTAGGCAATCCGGGCGACGAGAATATCACCAAATATCTAGATGACAATGGTTATGAGGTAGAGACTGATAAGCTTGATGCCGAGAAGACCACCTATTTCCTCCGTATGATGGTATCGATGGTGATGATTATCGGCCTTGTGATTTCCGTTCTGAGTTTCTATATCCTGATGCTCAGCATCTATCTCCTGGTGCAGAAGAATTCTTCCAAGTTGGAGAATCTGCTCTTGATAGGTTACAGTCCGGGCAATGTAGCGAAGCCATACCAGGTGCTCACCATCTCTCTGAACATCGTGGTTCTGGTCATCGCCTGGATCATCCTCTTCTTCCTGCGAGGATACTACATGGATTTCATCGAGGCACTCTTCCCAGACATCGAAGAGGGAACGATGCTTCCAGCCATAGCCTTAGGCTTTGCTCTCTTCCTGGTAGTTTCGGTTTTGAATATAGTAGCCATCCGTCGCAAGGTAATGAGTATCTGGCAGCGAAAGGAGTAGCCGCTACCCCTCAAAAAAACTATAAGCAAACCCCCGTTATTAATAACAATTTAAAGAAAATCTGCGTTATTTGCTTAACGCAGATTTTTTTTGTGTTATAAAACATCATTTTTAATGCAGATGTAACATTTATATCGATTTTTTTGTTTATATTTGCACTCGAAAACGATCTTTGGGGATCCTTTCCCCGTATTATTAATTAATTTTTATAAAAAAGGTATGCAGAAAAGATTGCATTTATTAATGGCTTTGCTGGCCTTTATGGTTACTACAGCCATGGCACAGATTACTACTTCTGGTTTAAGTGGTTCTGTGACTGCAAGTGGTGAAGACGTGATTGGCGCAACGATTGAGGCCGTTCACGTTCCTTCTGGAACTCGTTACAAAGCTGTAACCAACATTGATGGTATGTTCACTATCAATGGTATGCGTGTCGGCGGTCCTTACGAAGTCAAGATCAGCTACATTGGCTACAAGACTAAGGTCGTAAAGAACGTCACCCTTCAGCTTGGTGAAACTTACAACTTGAAAGAAACTCTTGATGAGGATGCTAAGCAGCTTGGCGAAGTTGTAGTAGTAGCAAAGGGTTCCAAGTTCAGTGTAGAGAAGACTGGTGCTTCTACCAACATCTCTAATGCACAGATTGCTAACATGCCAACTGTTAGCCGTAGCATTACAGATATCACCCGTCTTTCTCCTTATGGTGGAAACGGAATGTCATTCGCTGGTGCTGATGGACGTACAGCCAACTTCACAGTGGATGGTGCAAACTTCAACAACAACTTCGGTTTGAGCTCAAAGCTTCCTGGTGGTGGTGCTCCTATCTCTCTGGATGCTATCGAGGAAATGCAGGTTGTTATCTCTCCTTATGATGTTCGTCAGACCAACTTCGTTGGTGGTGGTGTCAATGCTATTACCAAGTCTGGTACCAACAATTTCAAGGGTAGCGCTTACGTATATCACAAGAATGAGAACATGCGTGGTGATGCTATCGAGCGTGAGCAGATTTCTGGTGCACGTGAGAAGGATCAGCAGACTACTTGGGGTTTCTCTCTCGGTGGTCCTATCATCAAGAACAAGTTGTTCTTCTTCGCTAACGGTGAAATGGTCAAGACTCCTACAGTGGTAAACCGCTGGAGAGGTTCTGAGGATGGTATCGGTGATGCTGAGAACTATATCTCTCGTACCAAGCTTGCTGATTTGGAGAGAGTTTCTAATTTCGTAAAGGAAAAGTATGGTTACGATACAGGTTCATGGACCAACTTCCCTGCAGACGAGAGCAACTACAAGCTCCTCTTCCGTGTTGACTGGAACATCACAGACAAGCATCACTTGGCTGTACGCTACAACTATACCAAGAACCGTTCTTGGCAGGCTCCTAACGCATCATCTATGGATGGTGGTACACGTGCATCTGGTAGCCGTATGTCTCAGTACTCTATGTCATTTGCCAACAGTATGTATGCCAATGACAACCTCGTGAACTCTTGGACAGTTGACTTGAACAGCCGTTTCACAGATAATCTGTCTAACCAGTTCCTGTTCACATACTCTAAGTTGGATGATAGCCGTTACACCAATTCTTCAGAGTTCCCATTCATCGATATCCTCGATGGCGGACAGAAGAGTGTAGATGGAACAGCTGATGCTGATGGTACCAACAACTATATGGCTTTGGGTTATGAGTTGTTTACCTGGAACAATGCCGTACACAATACTGTATGGAATATCAAGGATGACGTAACTTACTATCTCGGTAAGCACAAGATCATCGCTGGTCTCAACTATGAGCACCAGATGGCAGACAATGCTTATCAGCGTAATGGTTCTGGTTATTATCGTTACAATAGCCTCGACGACTTCCTGAATGGTGCTGCTCCTCAGATTGTATGTTTGACCTATGGTTATGGTGGCAACAACAATCCAGCTGCCCGCGTACAGTATAACAAGGCTGGTATCTATGCTCAGGATGAGTGGCAGATGACTCCTCAGTTCAAGCTGACCTATGGTCTTCGTCTGGATGGTCTGTTCTTCAATAATTCTGATTTGATGACTAACAATGCCATCCTCAATCTCGACTATAATGGTCGTCACATCGACTCTGGTAAGTGGCCAAACAGCTCTTTGACTGTATCTCCTCGTATCGGTTTCGTATATGATGTATTTGGTGACAAGACATTGAAGTTCCGTGGTGGTACAGGTTTCTTCCAGGGCCGTTTGCCATTGGTATTCTTTACCAACTTGCCAACCAACTCTGGTATGGTACAGTATCAGGCAAATATCAATGCTTCATCAACCAATCCTCTTACAGGTGAGAAGAAGACAGATATGAACCAGTTTGCTGGTGGTCTGGTTGTTGATAAGGATGGTAAGCCAACCGCTGCAGCTCTCCGTGATAAGTTGATTTCTATGGGTTATCCAAAGGACATCACTCCAGATGAGGGTACTGTTCCTTCTGCTATCTCTGCTGTAGATACCAACTTCAAGTTGCCACAGGTATGGAAGACATCTTTCGCTATCGATTATCAGGTTCCTGTGTCATTCCCAATGTCTGTTTCTGTTGAGGGTATCTTCAACAAGACATTGAATGCAGCTACATTGACCGACTGGAGCGTACAGGATGCCAAGGGCTTCCCACGTTTCAATGGTGCAGACAACCGCCCTGTATATCCTAAGGGTTCTTCAGTAGGTACTCATGCTTATGTACTTGAGAACACAAGCCGTGGTTACGGTTGGTCTTTCTCTGCACAGGTAAATGCTCAGCCATGGGAGTGGTTGAACTTGATGGCTGCCTATACTCATACTGTATCTAAGGAAGTTACATCACTTCCTGGATCTAACGCATCTTCTGTATTGAACTATATCTCTACAGTATATGGTCCTAACAACATCAAGTTGCACAACGGACAGAATGTAACTCCTGATCGTATCATTGCTTCTGCAACGATCCACGACAAGAGCAACAACCACTATAGCTTCATCTATGAGGCATGGCGTGGTGGTTACAACTACTCTTACATGACTGTAAACGATATCAATAATGATGGTTACAACTATGATGCTCTCTACATCCCAACAGACAAGCAGGTAGCAGACAATGAGTTCCGCTTCAAGTCAGAGGATGATAAGACTCGCTTCATGGATTATGTACATGCCAATAGCTACCTGAAGAATCATCAGGGTGAGTATGCAGAGGCTTACAGCCTTTACAACCCTTGGGTACATCGTATCGACTTCAGCTATAAGCACGACTTCAAGTTTGATGTGGCTGGTCACACCAACACAATCCAGTTGAGCTTCGATATGAAGAACGTGCTCAACTTCTTCAACTCTAGCTGGGGTGTCATGAAGTATTTGAACCCTGAGATTGGTTCAGATCCACGTATCTTGCGTTACGAGGGTCAGGATGCAGAGGGTTATGCAACCTTCTCAACTCCAAAGTCAATCAATGGTAACACCAAGACTTTCGTACCAAATCACGCTATCGGTCAGTGTTGGTATGCATCAGTGGGTCTCCGTTACATCTTCTAATTAATAAAGTATCGAAATTATGAAATTTAAATATTTTTTCATCGCATTGATTGCCGTTGCAGGCTTCTTTGCAAGTTGTAGCGATGATAAGGACTTAGGTCAGCTTGATGGCATTCAGGTTTCTCAGTCATCTCTCTCTATTCCTGTAGAGGGTGGAAAGGTTGAATTTGATGTTACTTCTGCTGCTGACTGGAAGTTTGTTACCAATGACAAGAAGGGCAATCCTGTGGATTCTATTCCTGCCTGGATTACTTCCTCTTGCACGGGCGGTAACGCTGGTACAACTCATGTAGTCTTCAATGCTGCTGCCACTAAGGGTGCTAACAACAGTACCTTCAAGTTGGTAAGTGATGCATTTACTCAGTATATCACTGTTATTCAGGGTGTATTGAATCCTCCATTCTCTACCTGTGCTGACATTCTGGCAGGTAATGATGGTGAGACTTATAAGGTGAAGGGTACGCTCACCAAGCTCTCTAATACTACGTATGGTAACTGGTATATCAATGATGGTACTGGTGAGGTATATGTTTATGGTACACTGGATGCCAATGGTAGTGAGAAGAACTTCGCTAGCTTGAAGCTGGAGGAGGGTGATGAGGTTACTATCCAGGGTCCAAGAGAGACTTACAAGGGTACTCCTCAGTTGAAGAACGTTACCGTTTTGAGCTATACCAAGTCTTTGATCAAGGTTGAAGAACTCGATAAGGATACCTTGGATAAGGCTGGTGAGGACTTCAAGGTTACTTTGACCGTAAAGGGTGAAGGCGTAACTGTTGATATCCCTGAGGCTGATCAGAGCTGGTTGTCTGTTAAGGGTATTGTTACCAGTGGTACAAAGGCTGAGATTACATTCCATGCCAATGCCAATGCAGGTGGTGCTCGTTCTTCTAGCATCAGTTTCACTTCTACCAGAGGTAAGCAAAGCTCTACTGTTACTGCTGTAGCTTATCAGTTGGGTTCTATCATCGAGTGCCCTATCGCTGAGTTCAACAAGGCTGAGAAGGGTTCTACCGTTTATCGTCTGACTGGTGTCATTACCAAGGTTGCTAATCCAACATACGGTAATTGCTACATCAAGGATGCTACTGGCGAAACATACGTTTACGGTATCGGTGCCAAGGGCGACTTCGAGAAGAAGGGCTTGAAGGTAGGTGACGTTGTTACTCTTACTGGTGTGAAGGACATCTATAATGGTACAGGTCAGATGAAGAATGCTACTTTGGAGGCTGTGAAGGTAGTAACCAAGATTTCAGTAGCTGACTTCCTGACTAAGAAAGATGACAAAAACGTATATTATATGATAGAAGGTACCATCACAGAGTTTGCCGGTCAGAGAAATGATTTGAAGACATACGGTAACTTTGGTTTGACAGATGCAACTGGTTCTGCTTACGTCTATGGCTTGACTGCAGGCTGGGATGGTGAAAGCAAGAAGGCTGGTGAGCTTGGCTTGAACTTTGGTGATAAGATTACCATCATCGGTTATCATACATCTTACAAGGACGCTCCTCAGGTAGGTGGTGCATTCCTCTTCTCTAAGGGTGAATAAACTGATAAGTAAGTTTAATTAATAATAAGGTAAAGCGAGAATGTTGCTGGATAGGTGATGTTCTCGCTTTTCAATTGTAGTTATGAAGACAAAATGGTTTTATCTTCTTTCCTTGAGCTTCCTGCTGGCTTTCTCTGCGTGCAGTAGCGATGGTGATGACCAGGGCTCTTTGAAAGATTCGAATGCGAATAAGAATGTGGTTTCTGCTTCTGTTCCAACTGAAGCAACAGGGTTGGAATTCCCTAAGATTGTGGCGAATGGTACTACTAGAAATAAGGTGCTCGTTCGCAGAACGGCTGACTATGGCGTAACCTATTCCACTTACTACGATTTGGATAAGAAGTCGCCAAGATGGTGCTGCTATCAGATCTGCCAGTCTAACAATATGAAAAACTGGACTAGAAAGCAGTGGGAAGGTGCTACTTGGATGGGCAAAAAATGGAGTGGGGACCCGTTCCAGAAAGACCCGGATGTAGATGCCGATTGCCAGCCACCGGTTAGCAATGAGTTTAGCAAAAGTGGATATGATCGTGGTCACATCGTGGCTTCTGAGGATAGAGTTTACAGTCAGGATGCCAATGGACAGACATTCTATATGACCAATATGTATCCGCAGATACATAGTTTCAATGCCGGTATCTGGGCAGATATGGAGCAGCTGGTCCGTCATTTCCTTACCTACGATATGAGTACCCAGGCATCTCATGCCAAAGATACGCTTTATGTGTGCAAAGGTGGTACCATCGACTCTTCTGACCAGATTCTGAATCATACGAAGAATGGTTATATCGTTCCGAAGTATTTCTTCTGTGCGGTTCTTCTGAAGAATGCCAAAGGTTATCAGGCTATCGGTTTCTGGTTCCGCCACAGCGCTTATGGTACATCTGAAAAGGTAAAGGGTCATGTGGTCAATATCAAGAAGCTGGAAGAACTGACAGGACTTGATTTCTTCTGCAATCTTCCGGATGATATTGAGAGAAGTGTAGAAAATGCTTCTTGTGATCCGAATACGGTCAAGGAAAAGTGGGGATTCTAACCACTTCTATTGTTGTATGGAATAAGAATGAAAACATATATGAAAAAGGGTGCGTCATCAATCCGTGACGCACCCTTTTTATATGAGAACAGCTGGATCTTAGAACAGCTGGGCGAATGCCTCGGCTGTCTTGCCTGTATAGGTTACCATCTCTGTAACTGGCTGGTAGCCGAAATCCTTGAAGGCAAGGAGCTGAGTGGCTACAAACTGATGGTCGTCAGAGAGGCATGCCTGCAGCTTCATATTACCCATACTGATGGCTGATACCGGGAACTTCTTGATAGAAGATTCTACCTCGCCAGGGGCAGAGTTAAGGATGTTGATGAGCTTCTTGCCATCCTCTGCAGAGTATTCTTTCTCCTTGATCTTGATAGCACTGTTGGTTGGTTTGTAGATCAACTTGATAGTCAAACCCATGAAACCCTTCTTTTCCTGTACATCGTCGAGTGCCAATACTTCTGCACCCATATCTAAATGATTAATCTTAGCCATAATCTTATTTTCTTCTTTAAATATATATAAATCTGTTTTTTTGTAAAATATAAAAAGAAGAACTAACAGATAAGATGCCGCAGGCAAATGACATAATACTTGCTGGCGACATCAAAGTGGATAGGGGCAGTTTCCTGGCGGAAAGGCTCCTTCGCACCTTCTATGACTGATAAAAGGGATGATAAAAAACGGATTCTATGGATTAGCAATCTACTGCTTGCAGATGGGTTGCCATGTATGTTGCCACTTGGCAACAAACGCTGTGGACGACTGCTGCATACCCGATAGGCGGCATTGGATGCATCTTCCAGCTGGGCATCCTGCTCCTGCTGGTGAGGTGTAACCTTGGAAACAGAGGCAGCAGATACCTCTCCATAGCCTGCGAAGACCATGGACATCAGAAAAATGAAGTGAAGTATCAACTGCCTCATATTTTATTATATATTGGGTGTCAGGATTGGTTTCCCCTGACACCGGGGTGAATTAATAACTTCTTGCGATGATAACGCGAGCTACGGCAGGCTTGCCGCTCACCATATCAACACCTGGAGTCTGCTCGTAAGCGAATGGCACGCAACGGATGGTAGCCTGAGTCTCCTCCTTGATCTTAGCCTCGGTCTCGGCTGTACCGTCCCAGTGGCAGAGGAAGAAACCGCCATTCTTTACACGCTCCTTGAACTCCTCGTAGTTGTCGCACTCATATACGTGAGCATCACGGTAAGCACGAGCCTTCTCAAAGATGTTCTTCTGGATATCTTCCAGCATATCCTTCACGCGCTCTACAATGCCGTCGAAGCTTACGTTCTCCTTCTCCAAGGTATCACGACGCATGATCTCTATGGTGTTGTTCTCCAAGTCACGACCACCCATAGCGAGACGAACAGGTACACCCTTCAACTCGTAGTCAGCAAACTTGAAGCCAGGACGCTTCGCTGTGTTGTCATCATACTTCACGCTGATGCCCAACTCGCGGAGCTGGTCGATAACAGGTTGCAGCTTGGCAGTAATCTGAGCCAACTGCTCCTCGCCCTTGTTGATAGGAATGATCACCACCTGAATAGGAGCCAGCTTTGGAGGCAATACCAGACCGTTATCATCGCTGTGAACCATGATGAGGGCACCCATCAATCGGGTAGAAACACCCCATG
>ERZ791891.759-NODE-759-length-14495-cov-3.778947_pt1 | contig 14495 bp, 12 predicted proteins | sample MGYA00510155_ERZ791891 | MGnify/ENA primary metagenome ERZ791891 (study PRJEB30046, sample SAMN00792061) | human gut metagenome | study: EMG produced TPA metagenomics assembly of the A metagenome-wide association study of gut microbiota in type 2... | reverse complement strand
TTAGAAATGCCGCATTTTTTGAACAGAATGTTCCATAGGCATTCCACCAGAAATCTGCATGTAATGCTTCCTATCATATTACTTATTGCAAAAGGTCCGATACTTATACGTTATTCTACGCTTCGACCGTGCGCTCTCCCGACTTGATCTCGTCGAGAATTTCCGCTACGGCTTCGCGCTCGTCAAAATGATATTTTACACCCTTGATCTCCTGATAATCCTCATGCCCCTTGCCGAGCAGCACGACCATATCCCCCGGCTTTGCATGCGTCATGCAGTAGGCGATCGCCTCCTTGCGGTCATCAATCTCGATGTATTTTCCGTTGCTTTTTGCCAGACCGACCTTGATGTCGGCATTGATGTCGCGGATTTCTTCATCGCGCGGATTATCGCAGGTCAGAACGCACAGATCTGCAAGTTCTCCGGTCACCTCGCCCATATCGTAGCGTCTTAACTTGGAGCGGTTGCCACCGCCTCCATAGACGCAGATCAGACGCTTCGGATGGTACTCTAAGAGCGTGGTCAGAACGCTTCTCGTGCTCACCTCATTGTGCGCATAATCGATAATCATCGAATAATCTTTTGAAACCGGAAGGATCTCCACACGCCCTTTGACCTGAACCTTCTCAAGTCCGTCGAGCACTGCCCGGTCCGGAATACCGGCAAGGTTGCACACCAGCATCGTCACCATCGCATTGTACACAGAAAACCTGCCCGGAATATGCACTTTTACCTTGCAGTCCATGCAGCCGCTCACGGTAAAATGCATGCCGAGTCTGCCGCCCTCGTTGATATAACCGATGTCCGACGCAAACAGATCCACCACCTGGTCTTTCACATCATTTCCCTCTGCGGAAAATGTGCGCACCTGACAGGTGTGTCCCTTTAAAATCTCCTCCCAGTGAGGATCATCCGCATTGACGATGCCGACACGGCACTGCCGGAACAGAAGACTCTTGCAGTACAGATACTCCTCGAACGACTCATGTTCCGCCGGTCCGATGTGATCCGGTGAAAGGTTGGTAAATACGCCGTAATCAAACAAGATGCCCGCCGTGCGGTCCAGTTTCAATCCCTGCGAGGACACCTCCATAACCACATACTCGCATCCGGCTTCCACCATAGCCGCAAACATCCGGTGAAGTTCATAGGACTCCGGCGTCGTATTTTTCGACGGGATGTGCTCATCACCGATCATCGCGCCGATCGTTCCGATCAGTCCGACCTTCTTCCCCGCCATCTCAAGCACACTCTTGATCATGTAGGTCGTCGTCGTTTTTCCCTTTGTACCTGTAATGCCGATCGTGACCAGCTTACGGTCCGGATGTCCGAACAACGCCGCCGACATGTAGGCAAGCGCACGTCTGGCTGATTCCACCTGAATGACCGTGATTTGATCCGGAATCTGCTGCACCTCATCGGCGCGCTCGACAACGATCGCCGACGCCCCCTTTTTCACCGCATCCGGGATGTATTTATGTCCGTCCGTCACAGCTCCCACCATGCAGACAAACACCGTTCCTTCTGTAATCTTCCGGGAATCATAGATGACATCCCGCACATCGACATCCATGCTTCCCGAGAGACACTCGTATTTGAATTCACTGCAAAGTTCCCTTAACTTCATTTTATCTCCATTCCTGCGCCACAATCGCGCATCTTATGCACTGCTGCTTATCTGCGCCTCTTATCCGATGATGTGTGACGCGTCGATTTCCGACTCGAATACCGTGTGGGAAGGTCCCGTCATGAACAGATGATTCGTCTTCTCATCCCACTCGATGAAAAGCGGTCCGCCGATCTGCTCGACCGTCACTTTCCGGTCTGTCCGTCCGGTGAGGACGCCTGCCACAACCGCCGTCGCACAGCCTGTCCCGCATCCGATCGTCTCGCCGGTTCCTCTCTCCCACTCGCGGATCTTGATGTAATCCTTCCGCACAAATTCCACGAACGTCACGTTCGTCTTATTCGGGAAAATGGATGTCATATGTTCAATCGTCTTTCCATAGCCTTCCACATCCAGATCTGCCACAGAATCCACATACATGGCGCAGTGCGGATTCCCCCAGGATACCGCCGTGATGTGGAATGTCCGGTCAAGCACCTGCACCGGCTGCTCCACGAACTCGGGCAGCTCCGTGACTACCGGAATCACTGCGGTGGACAGTCTCGGCTCACCGATGTCCGCACGGATATTCGATACCAGCCCGTCGGTCACGGTGAGGGTCAGATGCTGCATTCCGCCAAGTGTCTCGATCACAAGATCTGTCTTGTCCGTCAACCTGTGATCGTATACATATTTTCCGACGCTGCGCAGAGCGTTGCCGCACATTTCCCCCTCCGTGCCATCCGGGTTGAACATCCGCATACGGAAGTCCCCTTTCTCGGACGGACAGATCAATACCATTCCGTCCGAACCGATTGCAAAATGACGGTCACTGACAAACCGCGCCAACTCCGGCAGATTCTTTAATTCCTGATGAATCGCATCAATATACACATAGTCATTGCCAAATGCCTGCATCTTTGTAAATCGCATCTTTTCACCAATCTCCTTTATCAGCCGTTCATTGCGCGATCCAGATCGGCAATGATATCCTCTACGTTCTCAATTCCCACTGACATGCGAAGGAAGCAGTCGGTGATACCGAGCTTCTCCTTGATGTCTGCCGGCGTGTCCTCATGTGTCTGTGTCGTCGGATATGTGATGAGAGTCTCCGTTCCGCCGAGACTCTCCGCGAACATAATCATGTCTACGCCCTTTAAGATCTTCTTCACTGTCTCAAAGCTATCCACGGTGAAGGAAATCATACCGCCGAATCCCGTGGTCTGCTTTCTCGTCACCTCATAATCCTTGTGATCCGCAAAGCCGACATAGTAGACTTTTTTCACCTTCGGCTGTGTGCGGAGCCACTCGGCAACCTTCATCGCATTTTCATTGTGACGATCCATGCGGACTGCCAGCGTCTTGATTCCGCGCAGCACCAGCCAGCTGTCCAGCGGCGCGAGCTGACTTCCGTGGGACTTCATATGAATATGGATCTGATCGGCGATCTCCTCGTTGTCTTTTATTACCACAATGCCAGAGATGGTGTCGTTGTGTCCTCCCAGATATTTTGTGGAGCTGTGTGTGACAATATCCGCGCCAAGCGTGAGCGGCTTCTGGAAATACGGGGTCAGAAACGTGTTATCCACCACCGTGAGTGCATTCACGCTCTTTGCGATCTCAGAGACTGCGTGGATGTCCGCCACCTTCATCATCGGGTTCGTCGGTGTCTCAATGAAAAACATCTTCGTGTTCGGCCGGATCGCCGCCTTCACCTCATCCAGATCCGACATGTCTACATAGGTATGCTCAATACCGTATTTTCCAAAAACGTCCCCAATAATGCGGAAGGTTCCGCCGTAAATATCATCCGATAAAATGACGTGCTCGCCCGGATTCAACAGGGAAAAGACAGCCATGTTTGCCGCCTGTCCGCTGGAAAATGCGAATCCCTTGATTCCGCCCTCAAGAATTGCCATCGTGCGCTCTAATTCCTGTCTGGTCGGATTCTCGAGACGGCTGTATGCAAAGCCGGTCGACTCGCCAAGCTCCGGATGGCGGAATGTCGCCGCCTGGAAGATCGGCATGCTGACTGCTCCGGTGAGCGGTTCCGTTCCCAGTGCGCCGTGCACGGCCTTGGACTCGAAATGCAGATTTTCCTTTGTATCAAAATCGGTATAATTACTGAAATTTTTCATATTATTTTCCTCCATCTGTTTGGACATGCGTTTCCTCATATACAACTATTATACAAAACACTTTTTATAATATATAGTCTCAAAGTGCTTTTTATATTGCAAAAAGTGCTTTTTTATAATACAGTAATAGAAAAAGGAGGACGCACGCGATGCCGGAATACAAAAAGGTCGGATACTTAACCACCAGCTTTAAGATGTTTCATTTAAAAGATACTTCCCGCCGGGAATTTCACTACCACTATCACGATTTTCACAAGATCCTTATTCTTCTCGGCGGCGACGTGACCTACTGTATTGAGGGGCGCACCTACCAGCTTGCCCCGGGCGATATTGTCCTGGTCAATGCCGGGGAAGTACACAAACCCGAGATCCACTCGAACCTTCCCTACGAGCGCATCATTTTATATGTCTCCCCGGATTTTCTTACGCAGTACGCCGGAGAAGACTGCGATCTCTCCTTCTGCTTTAAGCAGGCATACCGCGAGCAGGCACACATCCTCCGTCTGCAGGATTCCAAGGGCGGCAGGCTCGGCGCCTCCATCCGCGCGCTGGACGCCTCCTTAAACGACGACGACTATGCGGCGGCACTGCACCACCGGCTTTTATTCCTGGAATTTATGATTCAGCTCAACCGCGCCGCCCTGCACCACCACATTGAATTCGTGGGAGACTCCGCTTCCAACGAGAAGATTCTCTCGATTCTCACCTATCTAAACGCTCATCTGACCGAGGATCTCTCGATCGATGACCTGGCCTCCCGCTTTTACTTAAGCCGCTCCTACCTGATGCACACGTTCAAGGCGCAGACCGGCTACACCATCGGCGGCTATCTGCTCACCAAGCGGCTGTTTCTCGCCAAAGAGCTGATCGCCGCCGGCACGCCGATCACGGAAGTATGCTATTCCTGCGGCTTTCAGAATTACTCGACCTTCTCGAGAGCATACAAAAAAAGCTTTGGGGAATCCCCGAGGGATTACCGCCAAAGCCTTTAAGCTATGCCCGCAGAGCGGGCTATGTTCACAGAGCGGGCTACGCTCACAGAGCGAGCTACGCTCGCTCTGACATCTCATTCATGAGTGTAGGTATCATCTGTTTCTTACGTGAGATAATGCCGTCCAACAGGATGCCATCCGCATCCTCCTGCTTCTTGAACGCATGCGCCAGAATTTTTCCGGCATCCTCCCCCGCAAATATAATCTTGGAAGATTCCTCCAAAATATCCGTCAGCATGACATATACCATATTTAAACGCTTCTCGCCGAGCACCTGCGGCAGGAACGGGCGGAGCTGTTCTCCGATCTGTTCTAATTCCTCTCCGCTCATGGCGCTGATCTGGGCAACACCGAAATCACAGTCTTCCGTGTGGAAAATCTTAAAATCCTGATAGAAAATCTCTTCGGTCGTCTTGTTCTTGAAATCACTTCCGGCGCGGAACATTTTCTTCGCATGATCCTCAATATCCACGTCCGCAATCTCTGCGAGCCGCTTTGCAACGCCCTTGTCAAACGGTGTACAGGTTGGCGAGCGGAACATCAGCGTGTCGGAAATGATCGCTGAGAGCAGAAGTCCCGCGATCTCCTTCGGAATCTCCACCCCCTGTTCCTGATACATTTGATAGATAATTGTCGAGGTACAGCCGAGCGGCTGATTCCGGAAATAAACCGGCGATACGGTCTCTAAGCTTCCCAGTCTGTGATGGTCGATGATCTCTAAGATCTCCGCCTCTCCGATTCCGTCCACCGCCTGTGACTTCTCGTTGTGGTCGACAAGAATGATCTGTTTTTTCTGCATATTCATGAGGTTACGTCTGGAAATCATTCCGACGTAGTTGCCGTTTGAACCGAGCACCGGGAAATCTCTGTGGCGCACCCGCGACATGACATCCTTGACGTCGTCCACATAATCGTCAATGTCAAACGTGACGAGATCCCGTCTGGTCATGTACTGCTTGATCGGCATACTCTGATTGATCAGACGCGCCACGGAAAATGTGTCGAACGGCGTTGTGATAATCACGCAGTCCCGCTTCTCCGCAAGCTTTTTGACTTCTTCCGCCACCTCGAGACCGCCGCCGATGATGATGCAGCTCGCGTTCGACCGGATCGCCTGCATCTGCGCCTCCTCGCGGTCGCCTAAGATCACCAGATCGTCGTCCTCGATATAATCCGCCATGTATTCCGGGTTGGAGGTTGCAATCACAACTTTTCCGCGCACAAAATGTGCATGCTCATTCCCGGCGTAGACCTCACCGTCAATCGTCTCCGCAATCGTCTTGTACTGTGTGCGCGCTTTTGAGAGCACGCAGTTGTCCAGCACGTCCATGTAGGACGTCGCAATATCCTTGGTGACGATCACACCTTCCAGCTTGCCGAACTGATTGGTGACCGGAAGCGTTACAACCTCCAGCTTTTTCATCAGCTCCCATGCCCGTTTCAGCGAAATCTGATTGCTGACACCGGCAGTCTTGCGGATATTGATATCCTTGATCTGTGCACCGGCATAGGTCACAAGCGGCGGTTCCTCCACGCCAAAGCGCTCTAACACGTAGCGGGTCTCCTCATTCACCGCGCCCGCACGCTTTGCCACATAAGTCTTCTTGTCCCCGCTCTGGTTTTTCAGATATGCATAAGAAATCGCGGCGCATATCGAATCCGTATCCGGATTCTTATGCCCCACGACCCACACTTTCTTTGATTCTGTACTCATATGATCTTCTATTCCTTAAAGCTAAAAATTAAACACACCGAGAGAATACAGGATGAATCCGATCAGAACAACAAAATTCAGAATTGCAAACCAGGAAAGGCATTTGACATATCCCTTCACCGATCCGACTCCCTGCTCCATCTCGTCCATCTTCTCGATCTTGGAATCAAATTCGTTGAACAGATCCTGAATGTTGCGGTAGCACTTTACGTTCTCCGAATGTACCTTCTCGGAGAGATCTGTCTTGATGGATTCCAGCTGTGCTGTCGCATTCTCAAGCAGCGCCTTGACCTCGGCGATCTGTCCCTCGGAAAGCTTCTTGTTCGCGATTGCCTGCTCCTCCAAAAACTGCTTGTTTGTCGCAAGCTGCTCCTCGGAAAGCTTTTTATTTGCAGCAATCTGATCCTCATTCAGCTTGCGGTTCGATGCAAGCTGCTCCTCGCTTGCACGCTTTACCTCCGCAACCTGCCCCGAGATGCTTGTCTCAATCTCGGTCATCTTCGCTGTCACACGGTCTGCCAGATCATCGACCTTCTTCGTGAACTCTGTCACGATCTTGTCAGCTTCCTCCTGGCGCTCCACCAGAATGTGCTGCCACTCCTCGGCCTTGCCTTCCCGCTCGTTGACAATCGACTGCAGTTCCTGTACTTTATTCTCCTTCGCTGCAAGCAGATCCTGCAGCTGTTTCGCCTTCTCACGAAACTCGTCGATCTGACTTAATAAGAAATCTTCCTTTTCCACTTCTGTCTGTATCCTTTCCCGTTCCTGCGTGCTCTCCCCGGTCTCTAAAACCCTGGTCTCCCGAACCTTATTATTGCTCTCGCGCTTCGGGTGTGTCTTATATCCCTCCGCCCGTTCCGGCTCTCCTGCAGGTCTTCCTTGTCTGGGGTGAATCTGCGCCAGTAAAAGCTGAAACAGGTTTGCCATAAACGCTTCCTCCCTTTGTGTCTTCCGAACAAAAAACACCTATGGGTATTCTATCATTATCATTTTTCTTTGTAAAGCAGGAAAAAGCAACCGCCTCCCGCTCACTCTTTCCGGCGGAAAAGCAGTGGTGTCTCCGCCGCCAGCATTGCCAGCCATCCGATCAGGTAGGCAACCGGCAGTGCCACAATTCCAAGCTTTATGGAAAATACCAGCGGAACGGCTGCCGCCACCCGCACTCCCATGTTGATAAAACTGCTGATGAGCGTCACCCTGAGGTCGCCCATTCCGCGAAAATATCCCTGAATCCCGTTTGTGGCCGCCGGCAGAAAATACATCGCCGCAATCGCATGCAGATAGATCACTCCCAGGGAGATCACCTCCTCATCCGTCACAAACAGCTTCATCAACGGACGCGCAAACACAAAGCAGACCACACAGATAAAGAGCGCATAGATCATCTCGATCCACAGCCCGCAACGGAATCCCTCCCGGATCCGCTCCTTTTTGCCGGCACCTTTGTTCTGTGCCAGCAGCGCGGTCATCGCATGGGCGATATTCTGCTCCGGAGTGTATGCAAAATCATCAATGCGGTTTACGACTGCAAACGCCGCCATGACAGAGATTCCCATCGTATTGACGATCGCCTGGATTCCGATCTTGCCGAGCTGTACCGTCGCCTGCTGCATGGCGCTCACCCAGCCAAACTGCACCGTCTTATAAAATAATCTCCGGTCAAACACGCGCCACTTGCGCCCCAGGCAGAGAATCTTTACCTTTTTCTTAATATATAGCCCGCACAGCAGACAGCAGAGTGCCTCGCTTAGCACCGTCGAAAAGGCACATCCGTTGCTGCCCCAGCCTAGCACCACCACGAAAAACAGGTCTCCCGCCACATTGAGTGCAGCGCTGATCATTAGAAAATAAAGCGGCGATCTGCTGTCGCCGAGTGCCCGCAATGTGCTCGCATAAAAGTTGTAAATAAACGTAAAGATCAGTCCGCAGAAAATAATGCGGAGGTACCCCGTAGCAATCGGAAGCACTTCCTCCTGCGTCCTTATCAGCCGAAGCAGCCACGGCGTCAGAAAAACGCAGACGGCTGAAAGCAGGACGGAAAACATCAGCCCGCCGATCATGGTCGAACTGATCTGCCGCTCCAGGACATCATAATCCTTTGCGCCGTAGTGCATTCCCATCAGAACGCCTGCTCCCATGCACATCCCGCTGATAAACAGAATCGCGAGGGTCATCAGCGGACTGCTCGTACCGACCGCGGCAAGCGCCGTCTCCCCCACAAATTTTCCGACAATCATACTGTCGACCGCATTGTAGAGAAGCTGAAACAGATTTCCGATAACAAGTGGAATTGTAAAACCTACCAGAAGAGGCGGTATCGCTCCTTCCGTCATATCCTTTGTCATTGCAGATGCCTTTCTATCTTTTGTTGTTCTGCTTCAGGATGTGTATGATCCTTCCCTCATAATACACCGCAATCGCTGCAATCAATACCACGATAATCAGGCTGTATCCCTGTTTTAATTCTTTTCCGAGCGCATCACAGACGCTGGTAAATAAAAGTCCCTCCACAAAGACAAGCTTGACCATCCGAACCATCCGAAGCGTATACTGTCTGATCTTACCGCTGCATACCTCCCTTGTCAATCCGTTCACACGTTCCGGGTAGACGGCAAGGAGGGTCAGACCCACATATACCAGAATCATAAACACAAGATTCATCATCAGGTTCACCGGATTGACGTGGAACGCGATCCCGTAATAGATCTGTAACCCGAGATAGGCGATCGCCGATACGATACCGACTGCCTCAATGAGCATCACCTGCCATGTCATCTCGTTCTTTTTCATATGTCTCACACCTCCTTTTCCCTCTCTTTTTCTTACAGCAAAAGTTCCTGCGCCCAGCACTGTGTCAGCCGCTCTAAATTCCATGCGGCATTGGCAGGACTCGTAGACGGCAGCTTTTTTACTTCCGGCATCTCCGCGGTCAGACAATATTTAGAAAACAGGCGGTACGCCGTATCCCCGTTGGCACAGATGCGCCGGATGTCCGCCGTCTTTAAGATCACTTCCATGTCATTCGCCGTCACATTGCGGATCGAACTGTCCGATGATCCTGCAATGTCACAGGAGGCAATGACATCCCACAGCGCAATATGGTGCTCTAACAAAAACGCCTTTTTCTGCGGAATCGTCTCCGGCAGCGTATCCTCAAAGACCGCTGCCAGCACTTTCCAGAAACGGTTCTGCGGATGACCGTAATAAAACTGCTGTTCTCTCGACTTTACAGACGGAAATGATCCCAGAATCAGAATCCGGGATGCATCGTCATAAACAGGTCCAAACGTATGTGTCACATGCGTATATTCCATTCTCTTACACCAAAACGGCATCAGTGCAGACCGCACTGATGCCCTCTTCCCTCTCTATTACTGATAATCTGCCACATTGGAACTGTCCACCTTCTCGAACGGTACCCAGACGTAAAGTCCGTCGTCCGACAGGCCTTCCATTCCCTGCGTCGTTCCTCCGGAACCGAGTGCGATTGCCGCCTTGACAGCCGCCTCACCCTGTCCGCTTCCCGACTGGTATACGGTAAATGCCATATCCCCCGCCTGGATTGCCTCACAGCCATCTGCTGTCGCGTCAATTCCAAGAACCGGTACTCCCGATATGCCATTCTTCTTGCAGGAATCGATGACTCCAAGCGCCATGGTATCATTGTTGCATACCACCGCATCAAACTGCTTGCCTGTCTGCAGGAACAGATCGAAATAATCTTCTGCAATTCCCTGCTCCCAGTCTGCGTTATCCTCAAACACGACGTTGATCTTCTTGCCGGATGCCTTAAGCGTATTTTTGAACTCCTCGGATCTTCCCTTGGTTGCGGAATGATTCTTCGGTCCCTTTAAGAGTACCACATTGATCTCATCCTTGTCACTCATCTGATCCAGAATATATTCTGCCTGGTATTGTCCGGCAACTCCCTCATCCGATCCTACATAAATGTATTTGTCCGGTTCCAGCACCGATGCATCCGGACAGCTGTTGTAAAATACAATCGGAATATCTCCCGCCAGCGCTTCCAGTTCCAGCGCAGTGTCCGCATCGACCGGTCCACACATGATCGCATCATAATCTTCCGCAACCGCCTGTTTAATCTGCGCTACCTGGTTCTCGATGGAGTTCTCCGCATCGTACACCACGATCTCTGCTCCACTCGCCTCCGCTGTCTTCTTTGCCGCATCGATCAATGTATTACGGAACGCATCTGCCTGTGACAGTGATACATAGATCTTCACTCCCTTGCCATTCACCGCGGTATCACCTCCTGTGCTGCCCGCCTGGCAGCCTCCGAGGCACGTCACTCCCAGCGCAGCCACGAGTGCTGCACTCATCAATCTCTTCATATCTGATACCCCCTTAAATGCGAAACAGCTTAACCTGATCTGCCAGCTGTATGGATGACTCTGTCAGGTTTCTGGATTCTTTTGCCACGTTCTCACTGTTCTCTGCAATTCCCTTTGCCTGCGTCAGCATGGACTCTGATGTTGCAAGAATCTCATCTGAGCTTGCCGCCTGCTCCTCCGAAATTGCAGCAACGTTGGTCGCCACTTCATCTACCTGGTTGATCTTGTCCACCATCTGGTCGATCAGAGCGCTTGTCTGCTGAATATTATCATAAATCTTGTCAAAGGTATCGATTGCCGTATGAATCAATCCGCTGCTCTCATTGATATTGTCGGCGCTGTCGCCTGCCTGACGCACTGCATCCGCCACAAGTTCATTGACCTCATGGATGAGCTTTGAAATATGCTCTACCGATGCGGTACTGTTGCTTGCAAGCGTTCCGATCTCAGAAGCGACGACTGCGAATCCTCTTCCTGCCTCGCCCGCTCTCGCTGCCTCAATGGAAGCGTTTAAGGACAGGAGGTTGGTCTCCTCCGCAATATTTCCGATCAGCTGTACAATCTCAACAATCTCACCGGATGCCGTACCCACTTTATTTACCGCCGCTTCCAGATTCTGGATAGAGGTGCGGATATTCTCAAGCGCCTCGCCGACATGCTCCATATCCTCGCGTCCCTTCTGGGATACCTCAACGGTCTCGCGCATCTTGTTGCCGACATTCACGCTGTCGTCCTTCGTGTCTGCAACCACACCGGCAAGCTTGGTCGCGTTGTCTGCAATCTCATTGACGGAAACGGACAGCTGATCCACCGTCATATTCAGCTCACTCATGGACTGGGACTGGACATTTGCCGCCGACTGCATCTCTCTGGACACACTGTCGCTCGCATCCGCCTGCGTTCCCAGTTTTCCGGAAATGTCTCCCATGGACGCAATCATCTGCTTCATGGATGCGATAAAGCGCTCCACGCTGCGGCTCATAAGCGCAATCTCATCATTGCCGCTGCTCTTGACCGATACGGTAAAGTCGCCGTCCGTCAGCGCCTTGATGACGTTCGTCAGCTTCCGGACAGGTGCGATCACAACGTGCGTTGTGCGCTCAATCACTACACACAGAATCAGAATGGAGATCACACTGATCAGAATCATCAGATTCCTGAGGTTCGCAAGATCTGCCAGTACAATGCTGGTCGGAATATAGGAAACCAGAATCCAGTTAGTTCCGGATACCTCCTTGAACACGGTCATATTGCCGTCCAATGTGGAAAAGCTGTAATCACGATCCGCAATCTTCGCCGCTACACTCTGCTCGAATGCACTGCTGCCGAGCGTCGTGGAAATTTTCGCGGAATCACGGCTTGCCAGAATCGTTGCCGTATCCTTGTCCACGAGGATAGCCTCCGCATTCTTCATCTTGATAAACGCATTTACAATGACGGAAATGCGGTCGAGCGTCATATCTGCAGAGATGACTTTCATCTTGCCGCTGCCGTCATTTAAAATACCGGATGCACTGATGACACTGACGCCTTCTGAATTAACATAGGAAGATCCGATCGCCATATTGACTCTGGTCAGTCCCTCCTGATACCAGACACTGTTGACCGGATCCGACTCACTCATCGCCGAATCCGACGCTTTCCAGAGCTTTCCGGTCTCATCCGCGATGTAAAGTCCCTCCGGATAATTTGAGTTATAATTATAGTAGGAATCCAGCATGGTCTGTAATTCCTTGTCGTCCGGCTTCGTGTTCTCTATCGTTGTCTTCACTATCTGGAACGCCCCGATATTCTGTTCCAGCCAGCTCTCAATCTGCGACGCCTGATTCTCCACCGATGACTCCAGCAGATTCTCGGAATAGCTCTCAATCAGCCCTGCCGACGTGCGGTAGGCGATCAGTACGAGCACCAGAATGCTGACAATGACAACCGGAACGATCACACCTAAAAGCTTAACCTTAATCGATACGATTCCTTTTTCCTTTTGCATGTGCCTCAACTCCTTTTCTCTTGTGATACCCCAGATTCTATGATAATTGCATAATAATCTTGTCAATATTTTCTCATTTTTGCATATTACTGTCAACATCTATCGACGGATTCCCGCCCTGAAGTCGCATGTTTATACCATTTCCGAGCGCCCTTTCGTCTCAAATTGTATACACGTATTATTTTTCAAATACCTGTATCTTTTCTTGAAAATGAACTGCCCTGTGCTATAATTATTTAGGTTAATGTCTACGCTTTTGCGTACACAAGAGAGGAGAACCCCAGATGGACAATTTAATCATTCCAAAAGATTATCATTCAGAATTGAATTTGCATGATACACAGATTGCGATCAAGACGGTCAAGGACTTTTTTCAGGGACTGCTTGCACTGCGCCTGAATCTGTCCCGTGTATCCGCCCCTCTGTTTGTAGACCCGCTGTCCGGTCTCAACGACAACTTAAACGGTGTGGAGCGCCCGGTCACCTTCGACATCAAGGAGCAGAACGGCAGAACCGCGGAGGTTGTTCAGTCACTTGCCAAATGGAAGCGCTACGCGCTCAAAAAATACGGCTTTTCTTATGGGGAAGGTCTTTACACCGACATGAACGCCATCCGGCGCGATGAGATCACCGACAATATCCACTCCATCTTCGTGGATCAGTGGGATTGGGAGAAAGTCATCAAGCAGGAGGAGCGCACGCTCGACACCTTAAAGGAAACGGTGAACACCGTATACAAATGCCTGCGCAAGACCGAAAAATACATGGCAATCCAGTACGATTACATCGAGGAGATCCTGCCGCACGACATCTTTTTCGTCACGACGGAAGAGCTTGCGGAGATGTTCCCGGACAACACGCCGAAGGAGCGCGAATACTATATCACCAAGACCAAAGGCGCCGTGTGCATCTTAAAGATCGGCGATACGCTGGAAAACGGCGAGCCGCACGACGGACGCGCGCCGGATTACGACGACTGGGCGTTAAACGCGGACATTCTCGTATACTATCCGGTACTTGACATTGCCCTTGAGCTTTCTTCCATGGGAATCCGCGTGGACAAAAAAGCCCTGCTGTCCCAGCTTAAAAAGGCAGGCTGTGAAGACCGCGCGAAGCTTCCGTTCCAGAAGGCGATCATCGACGGCGAGCTTCCTTACACCATCGGCGGCGGTATCGGTCAGTCCCGTATCTGTATGTTTTTCCTGCGCAAGGCGCACATCGGCGAGGTGCAGTCCTCCCTGTGGCCGGATGAGATGATGCAGGCATGCGAAAAGAGCGGAATCCAGCTGCTGTAAGCCTCGCTTGGATTTCTTACATATTTTATCTTACGAAAAAAAGATTTGCCGCAATAAGCATATCCTGCTTTGCTGTGATAAGTAATATTATGAGAAGCCAGAGGATAAAAAAGTTCCAGAATAAACAGGCGGCGGCAAATTCTTTGAAGCAAAATTCACGTATTTCTTCCATGCCGTGGCTGGCATCCCATTCCGTGTCTTGGCCACGTTTGGACACTCACGGAGTGTGTCCGACAAGCCGCAGACAATGGGCGGACTTTCTGGTGTCCCTAATGGCACCTCTTCACAGACAATATAAAACCGCGCGAACCGAACTCGCCGGCATCTGCTATTGAAAATAGGGCAGATGCCGACTCAGACAGCGGCTTCGCGCGGTTATGTTTTGTTCGACATAAAGATGGCATTTAT
>ERZ791891.756-NODE-756-length-14543-cov-2.069989_pt1 | contig 14543 bp, 14 predicted proteins | sample MGYA00510155_ERZ791891 | MGnify/ENA primary metagenome ERZ791891 (study PRJEB30046, sample SAMN00792061) | human gut metagenome | study: EMG produced TPA metagenomics assembly of the A metagenome-wide association study of gut microbiota in type 2... | reverse complement strand
GTTTCTTTTCCGGGAAGAAACTACAATGTACGATCAACTCGCCGTCTGCTGTTATCTTATACCAGGTAGTCAGCATCAAGTGAATCAGGAATAAAGTAACCAACAGTAAAGTAATCATTCTTCCCGGACTCTGCCCCTGAACAAAAGACAACACTGTACATATCCCCATGATCCAGATGATCATATGATACCACCATCCTATTTTCGATTTGAATGTTCTATCCATATAGATTCCACTATTAATTGGGTATGCAAACCCCGATTTATATTTGAGCTTGCAAGTTACAAAAAGTATTTGAAAAAAGAAACCTCTATGCCTACCTGCATCACGCAGCCAAACATAGAGGATAAGTTTTGATTAAGCACTAATTTGTATCTTTGGAGAAAAAAGTCTTAGAGCGTCAACCTTTTTTCAATCATCTATCAATGACTAAAAATAGCTTTTTTCTCTTTTTCCTATTTTTACATTTGCAAAAATAGAACACGATAAGACTCTTTTTATTCCAAGTAAATAAAATATAAATATATCAAAGGCATAAAATATTGATTATCTTTTATTTTTAATAATACCTGAAGTCGAAAAATATAAATCAAATATGTAATCCAAACCACATAAAATAGTTTTTTAAAGATAAAATAATTACCTTTACAGCGCTTGACAACATTTAATACCAGTAAATCATGTTTCGTCTGTTTCCGTGTATCTTATTTCTGCTCTTATGTTCTACCTTGAAAGCGCGTCCGTCATATACGGACAGTTTACGCTTAATGCTGCAGCAGCTGGATCAAGTGGTAGAAAACCGAAGCATTTATGACAACAGGAAAGAACAGAAAATAGAGCGGCTGAAAGAATCCATCTCGTTGGCAGGAAACGACTCCGTACGTTATGAAATTTATAATAAGCTATTCCGGGAATATTTTAACTACCAAACCGACTCGGCCTTACATTACGTTTCCTTAAAAGAAAACCTGGCCAAAGCCAAGCATTGGGATTATGAAGACGAACTGCGTATGAACCGTTCGGAACTATTTTCTACCATGGGCATGTATAAAGAAGCCATAGACATGCTGGAAAAAATTGATTCAAAGAAACTGTCAACAAGTCAGTTGCGATATTATTATTCCATGTGGAATTCACTATACGGATTGATTGCCGGCTATTCGCTGACACAAAAAGAACGGGATATCTATTATCAGACTTCTACCATGTATAGAGACTCGTTAATTCCTTTATATTCTCCAGATGTAGAAATATACTATCGGTTACAGGCCGGGCAATTCATTGCTAGAAAAGCCTATCAGGAAGCCGTTGACGTTCTCAAAAGCGTCCCTGCTGAATTATTGGAAGGCCATTCCATCGGATTGGTTGCCTTCGATCTGTCAACCGCCTATGAAGGATTAGGAGATACAGAGCAAGAGATGTATTATTTAGCCAAATCGGCCATCGTCGATTTAAAACTGTCCATCAAAGAATATATTGCCTTGCACAAACTGGCTTACCTGCTTTATCAGCAAGGAGATATCGAACGGGCTTATAAATATCTGAACCGCTCAATGGCTGATGCCGTTTTCTGCAATGCTCGTTTTCGGGCAATCAGTATCACCCAATCTTATCCTATTATCGACCAGGCTTACCGGATTAAATCGGCACAAGAGTTGCAATTACGTCAAATATTAATGTCTATTTCTTTAGGAGTTTCACTTTTGCTCATCGGCATGGTCCTCTATATTTACAGGCAAATGCGGAAACTAAAGGTAGCCCGTCTGGATTTGAGCAAGATGAACGAGCAACTGCAACATGTCAACAAGCAGTTGTATAAGGTGAACCAAGAGCTCTCATCGGCCAATCTGATCAAACAGGAATATATCGTACATTATCTGGATCAATGCACCATGTATTTGGATAAGATGGAAAAATATCGCCGCTCCCTAGAGAACCTTTCAATCTCCAAAGACCTGAAAGCCCTGTTTAAGGCCATTAAATCAGAATCGTTTATCACGGAAGAACGAGAGAAGTTCTACAAAAGTTTCGATGAAACATTCCTGAGTCTGTTTCCTCACTTTGTAGAGTCTCTAAATGCTCTTTTACGGGATGACGAACAGCTTCATCCACATCCCGGAGAATTGCTGTCAACCGAATTACGCATATTCGCCTTAATCCGCTTGGGAATTACCGACAGCAACAAAATTGCCCGTTTTCTACGCTACTCATTGACTACGATCTACAACTATCGGAGCAAAGTACGTAACAAAGCCAAGGATAAAATGCAGTTTGAAACACAGGTAGGACAGATACAAAGCTGACCAGTCCATGATACCATATAAAAGAAATTGATTGACAGATAGAAATTATATATTTGACATACAACCACATATTTCTTATTTTTGTATCAATAAGAAACATAAATATAGGAGGGAATAAAATGAGTGTATCATATCTGAATAAAGAAGACTTTACCACTAAGGTAGCCAATGTATGGAATGGTGGTGAATGGAAATATTTAGGAGATAAACCGGCTATTATTGACTTCTTCGCTACTTGGTGCGGACCCTGCAAGGCCTTGTCTCCGATTTTAGAAGAGGTAGCCGACAAATACAAAGATCAGATTTATGTGTATAAAGTAGATGTTGATCAGCAAGAAGAATTGGCAGCTCTTTTCAATATCCGATCTGTACCGTCTTTACTGTTTATCCCGATGGAAGGTAAGCCTAAAATGGGGCGCGGCGTTATGCCTAAGTCAGATCTGGAATATGCTATCAAATCAGTTCTTCTGTAAAACAATCATCAAATTGGAAGAGAATACTATCCATATTGAAAATAAAAATAGCGGGAACCAACAGTAATTCCCGCTATTTTTATTTGTTGTCATCACCTCTTCGCTTCCAGCAAAATGTCATGTGGAAACGACCGAGGATAGATATATGCTTACCCCATTATTTCTTTGTTACATGTACACGCTGGGTAGGAGCTAAATGCTCATTGCGATAATCAATTTCTTTCACAACTTCCTGAGCCAGATCTAAGAAGGCACGTCCGGTAATACTATCCGGATTTAGAGCAACAGGCTTTCCTTCGTCACCACCTTCGCAGATACTCTGAACAATAGGAATTTGTCCCAGCAATGGAATATGCAGTTCTTCTGCCAGACGCTTTCCGCCTTCTTTACCGAAAAGATAATACTTGTTTTCCGGAAGTTCGGCAGGAGTAAACCAGGCCATGTTTTCAATCAGTCCCAATACCGGAACATTCACCTTATCTCCTGTAAACATACTGATTCCTTTACGGGCATCTGCCAAAGCCACTTCCTGAGGTGTACTGACAACAATTGCCCCAGTAATTGCCAACGTCTGCACCATGGTCAGATGAATGTCACTTGTTCCCGGAGGCAGGTCAATCAGAAAATAATCCAGTTCGCCCCAGTTGGCATCTCCAATCAATTGTTTCAAGGCATTACTTGCCATGGCTCCACGCCACAATACGGCATCTTCCTTGTTCACAAAGAAACCGATAGAAAGCATCTTCACCCCATAGTTTTCAGCCGGTTCAATCAGTTCACGGCCACCAACTTCCACCATATAAGGACGAGCCTCTTCCAAATTGAACATCTTAGGCTGTGACGGACCAAAAATATCCGCATCGAGCAATCCGACTTTATAACCTAATCCGGCCAATGCTACTGCTAAGTTGGCTGCTACCGTACTCTTACCTACACCACCTTTTCCGGAAGAAACAGCGATGATATTCTTCACTTCAGGCAGCAATTTGTCCGGTTCAGGACGTGCCAGCTGGCGAGCCTTAACCGTAATATTATTCTTAATGTTGACATCCGGACTTACATACGTCAGGATAGCTGTTTCAGCTGCTTTTACCACCGAACGGATAAACGGATCGTTCGGTTTATCGAAAAGGAGAGAGAAGGTTACATTCATACCGTCGATACGAATATTGTCTTCCACCATGCCCATTTCAATCAGGTCTTTGCCTGTTCCCGGATAACGCACTGTCTTGAGCGCATCCAGAATTAATTGTGGATATATAGTCATACGAACTTAATTTATTTCGTTTTTAATTCTCGTTTATTTTGAAAACGATTCTCACGAGTTTATTTTCCGGAAGCCAAAGCACTCCGCTTGCTCCGGTTAAAGCTCCGGTAAGCATCGTATTCGATTTCTACTTCGGGTTCTATCCATTCTTCCCGCTCTTCACAAACAAACTGGATATACTTAATGTTCAAGCCACGATCCAACCATTGCTGTTCGTAATAGGTCCGGATGGAGAGAATCTCATCGGCCTGTCCGCTATGATACAAATCATCCGTCAGCACCTTGACCGGAAGATGATTGACTTTCGCCATCTCACAGGTATAGGTAAACATAAAGTTACTGTCCGTCTTGAGATGAATCAGACCATCACCCGATAAGATTTCCCGGTATAACTTCATAAAGCGGGTAGAAGTCAGTCGTTTGTTTACCTTTTTCATCTGAGGATCAGGGAAGGTAATCCAGATTTCCGACACTTCGCCCGGAGCAAAGAAATGAGCAATCAGCTCAATGCTGGTCCGAAGGAAGGCCACATTCGTCATGCCGCTTTCCAACGATTCCTTGGCACCACTCCACATACGGGCACCTTTGATATCTACTCCAATAAAGTTCTTCTCCGGGAACAACCGTCCGAGTCCGACCGTATATTCCCCTTTACCACAACCCAGTTCGAGTACGATCGGATGATCATTCTTGAAGAATTGCTCATTCCAATGCCCTTGCATCGGGAAACCCTGTTCCTTCAAAACACCGAACGGATATTGAAACACATGCGGATAACCCGCCATGTCATCGAATTTAGCTAATTTATTCTTTCCCATGTTGCAAAGATACTACTTTCCGATTCTTTAAGAAACGAAATCACAAGAAGATATAAGCATTTCAATAAAAGGCACAAAGTTGCAACCCAGTTACGAAGTTATTTTTATATCCTTACTTTTTAATTGTTTGACAGATGTCGTAAAGCTTTAGCATATTTGTCAAAAAGTTTTAGCACAGATATGGTAAAGCTTTAGCACATCTGTCAAAAATATAATTCCTGGCGAAGAAAATATCCATATTATACTATGTCAATATTCCGATGTACGTTGTTCGTTGCTTTTCGAGCTGGCTACTCTATTTTAAAATTCACAATTTAGCCAGACATTAACACGAATGTCACAGGCTTCTTGTATCTTTGTCGATCGATAAACAGACACAAAATATGGAAAGAAACAACAGACCGTTGATATTGATCACGAACGATGACGGATTCAGAGCGAAAGGAATCCAGGAATTGATCAAAGCCCTCAAAGATTTAGGAGAACTGGTAGTCATGGCTCCCGACGGACCCCGTTCGGGCATGTCGAGTGCAATCACCTCACTGATCCCCATCAAATACAAAGTAGAATGGGAGGAACCGGGTGTAACGGTATATAGTTGTACAGGCACGCCTGTCGATTGTGTCAAATTAGCAATTAATGAAGTGCTGGATCGTGAGCCGGATTTGCTGGTTTCCGGTATTAACCATGGAGGCAACATGGCTATCTGCGTCAATTATTCCGGTACGATGGGAGCAACAGCCGAAGGTTGTATCTTTGGTGTTCCTTCTTTGGGTGTTTCTTTATTAGATCACCGGGCCGATGCAGATTTTACGGAATGTTGCCGTCTGGGCCGATTAACTGCCGAAAAGATTCTGGAGAAAGGTCTTCCTCATGGAACATATTTGAATTTGAATGTCCCGACAGACATTCCAGTCAAAGGACTGAAAATATGTCGACAGGCAGATGGTCGTTGGGTAAAAGAATTCAAGCGGGGAGAAGATGCCGCCGGACAAACCGTCTTCTGGTTAACCGGTTATTTCCGGAATGACGACCAGCATGACGACAACGATGATAAATTACTGAACGAAGGATATGCCTCACTCGTTCCCTGCAAGATAGACATAACCGACTATGCCTTTATGCAGGAACTGCAAACGTGGGATCTTTAATGCCTCATCTGCCATGAAATATTATCTCATAGCCGGTGAAGCATCCGGAGACTTGCACGCATCCAATCTGATGCGTGCCATCAAAAATACAGATCCGCAGGCTGATTTCCGTTTTCTAGGCGGGGATCTGATGAAACAAGTAGGAGGGACTTTGGTCAAACATTACCGAGAAATGGCTTTTATGGGTTTTATCCCTGTGCTCATGAACCTGCGAACCATACTCCGCAATATGCAAGTCTGCCGGGAAGATATCCGTCAGTACCAGCCGGATGTCGTTATCCTGATTGATTATCCTGGCTTCAATCTGAAGATTGCCAAGTATGTGAAGACTGTTCTCCATATACCGGTGCATTATTATATTTCACCGAAAATATGGGCGTGGAAGCAATACCGTATCAAGGATTTCCGGAAATACGTAGATCATCTCTATTCCATCCTTCCTTTTGAGCCTGCATTCTTTCAACGGTTGGATTACCAAGTGGACTACGTAGGGAATCCATCTGTTGACTCCGTTTCGAACTATCAGCAGCAAGAATCGGTCGGAAAATCAACCTTCTTCCGGATGAACCGGTTGGCCGATAAGCCAATCTTGGCCTTACTGGCTGGTAGCCGCAAACAGGAAATCCGGGATAACTTGCCCGTTATGCTGCGAGTTGCTGCCCAGTTCCCGGAATATCAGCCCATCATAGCCGGAGCTCCGGGGATAGATCCTGCATATTACCAACAATATACGGATGGTTCTGTCCAGATTCTTTTCCAGCAGACTTATCCGCTCCTGCAACATAGTGATGCCGCGCTCGTTACGTCGGGAACAGCCACCCTCGAAACGGCCTTATTCCGGGTACCGCAAGTTGTTTGTTACTACGTACCGGCCGGACGACTTGCCTCGTTTATTTTCCGGCATTTCTTTCATACCCCTTATATTTCACTGGTCAACCTGATCTCCGGAAAAGAAGTCGTGCAAGAACTCTTTGGCGCACGCTTCTCCGAAGAAAACATTACAACCGAATTGAAACGTATTATACACGATAAGACTTATCGGGAGAGTATGCTGCAAAACTATGATGAAATGATCCGGATTCTGGGAAAACCAGGAGCTTCCATCCGTACAGCCGAGTTAATCGTCAAACGAATCAAACATTAACTTCTTTTTGCATCAGATTATGCAGCGAATAACCTGTACATGCCATCTTTCTTTATAGAAATTAAAAATTTAAGGGGAAATACGATTATGAAATTCTGGAAGTACACTTGGTTGATGCTGGCAATGACGATGAGCTTATTCGGGTTGAGCGCCTGTCAGGACGATGATGATTATTCACTGGACAAATTTGCCATTGAAATTATGACAGTTGTGCCGGATGGCAGCACGTATTATTTACGTCGGGATAACGGAGAAAAATTATGGCCGTTCGCAACAAACTGTCCGGGTTATAATTTTTCAAAAACGAGAGCACAAGTTAATTATACCATGCTATCCGATTCAATCCCGGGCTTTAGTCACGGTATAAAGATCAATTGGATAGAGAATATTCTGACAAAAAAAATATCTCCTTACTTAGCGGCAGAAAATGATTCCGTTTATGGAACAGATCCTGTAGAAATGTTAGCAATGGCCATAGGAGACGGTTATTTAGATGTTCGCTTTGCGGCAAACTTTGGGAACACGGGAGTCAAACATCTGGTTAGTCTGATTCCAACCCAAGCAGACAACAGCGATCCTTATACGTTGGAATTCCGTCATCAGGCATACGGCGACGGTGCTCTCTACGCTGCCGAAGGACTGGTATCTTTTGATTTATCATCTCTTCCAGACACCAAAGGAGAAACCGTAGATCTAACGATCAAGGTAAAAACCTTTGATGGAGAAAAATCGTATAAGCTGGCCTATAATTCAGATCCAGCCTGTATGTATTCCGAGCCTGATGAAATCATTTCATCCGACGATTTAAGCAAGAATATTCATTGATTTTATATAAACCTTCCCACATAACTTTTTTATCATTTATTAGTTCAAACGCAAGACATCGTGAGATATCTTGCGTTTTTTTATAGCCAACCTTCTTGCTTATACCAGCTGATACATTCTTCCAATCCTTTCCGAAGCGGATATTCCGCTTGAAATCCTAAGTCCTGCTGCAAAGGCGTAATGTCACAAATCCAATTCCGTTGCTTTAATATCTGATATTTATCACTGTTCAGCGTCATGCTTTTATGAAACAACCGACCAATTCTTTCAGAGAAAACACAAGCCGTATAAACCAATGGTAACGGTACGCGGGCATGCAAAACATGCTTTTTATGCAAAAGCTCCTGAACCAATCGGGCAAAAGAAGCATCGGTATGAACATCACCGTCTGCCACAAAATATTCCCGATTACGTATATCTTCCTTCTCAAGAGCAGACAATGCCACCCGAGCCAGATCTTTTACATAAATAAAAGTAATTCGTTGTGGGATCTTCCCTACTGCCAGATCCAATCCTTGCTGAATACTTTTGATCTCCAGGAAATAATCTTTTTCTCCCGGTCCATAGACACCTGTCGGGCGCAGAATCACGTATGGGAAAGCATGCAGTTGCCGCAGATAATTTTCTGCCAGCAATTTACTCTTTCCATAGTCTGTATTCGGCGTCTGCGGATCGGTCAGTTTAATCGGCGTGAAGCCCGTTTCATCTCCAATCCCGTAACTGCTAAGACTACTCATCAGCAGGAATTTCTCCGGAGGACAATGACGAGCCAATCCTTCCATAAAGCGACGTGTATTTTCGGCATTTACTTCATAGAAAAGAGCCTTGTCGGTCGTCTTGGTCAGTCCGGCATTATGGATGACATAACGCCAACATCCATTCTCTTGAGCAAAGGCTTTCAACTGGTCATCCAGTTCTTTTTCATGTGCATAATCCAGTTCGATAAAACGAATCCGCTCGTCTTGCAGATGCCTCCGGCTACTATGCGACCGGACTCCAGCCCAGACTTCATATCCTCGCTTTAAAGCTTCTTCCACTAAAAAGCCACCGATGAAACCGCTGGCTCCCGTAATCAATATCTTATCTACAGGCTTCATTCTTCGTTATTCCTCATATAAAAAACATAATAATACCACAGCAGACCAATCCAGTTCAGGACTACAATCGTCAACATCCAGAGCAACTTCTGCTTCCTGTCAATAAATGGATTCTGCGAGACGGCCTTGCAACCGAACAGAATGACGGCAATACCGGCTATCATACCTAATTCCGGGATTCCGATAAAAGCTAAAACAGGTGAATACATGGTTCAATCGGTTGTATGTTCATGATTCTTCAATACACGATGAGGTAAATTTCCATGACCGATCAATTCGATCGGACAGGCATATTGTTTATCCAGCCACTCCGATGAAATATTCGCTCCCGAATGATAATGCAGGGATTCATTTACGCAAGCGATATTCTTCACTATGGAAAGTACCGTACCAATGTCGTGCGACACCAGAACGATAGCACTCTCCCGGTTGATTTCTTCGAGCAACGGATAGAATTTCGATTCAAACCGCTTATCAACATACGAATTCGGTTCATCCAGAATCAAGACCTGCGGACGCGAGACGATGGACCGTCCCAGCAGGACACGCTTTAACTGTCCGCCGGAAAGTTCGGCTATCGAATGCTTCTGTACGTCTTTCAGTCCCATCTGTACGATGACCTCTTCAATCCTTTCCCGCTGAGCTGCTGTATAAGACCGGAACAGAGGCTTTTCAGCTGCTAACCCGGAGGCTACTACTTCCTGTACGGAGATCGGAAATTTCCGGTCAATATTGCTCATCTGGGGTAAATAACCAATCTTGATACCATCCACAGGTTTGCCCTGGTGATAAAAACGGATGTCTCCGGCTTTCGGAGGCAATAAACCCAGAAGAACTTTCAGCAGCGTAGTCTTCCCACCGCCATTTGGTCCGATGATTCCCAAAAAATCGTGTTCCCAAACCGTCAGCGAAACATCTTTCAAGACGATTTTCCGGTCATAACCGGCTGTTACCTGTGTCAATTCAATCAGCTTGTCCATCTTTCCCTGCCAATATAGTTGCCAAACGAATCATTTCATCCTGCCAGTTATAACTCAACGGATTGATCGTTACCAGCCGGCATCCGGTTTCCTTGGCTATCAGTTCTGCATTCTTCTGGTCAAATTCCTGCTGTACGAAAACAACTTTCGCCCCCGACTGTGTAGCCGTCTCCAGCAATTGTTTCAGTTGGGCAGGCGAAGGTTCTTTCCCATCCAACTCGATACAAAGCTGTTTCAAACCAAACTCACGGGCAAAATAGGTCAGCGCCGGATGATAGATAATAAAAGCCGTACCGGCTAATGGTTGTAACAATTGCTTCATTTCTGCTTCTGTGCTGTCTATTTCTTCGATCAGCCGCTGATAACCGGCCCGATAAATCTCCTGATTCTCCGGATCAAGTTTGATGAAAGCCTGACAGGTATTTTGGGCAATCACCCTGGCACCGGAAATAGAGGTCCAGATATGAGGATCGACCGACCCGTGATGATGATGATGGTGTGCTTCACCTTCCTCATGCGCTTCTTCCTCGTTTTTGATCAGTTCCATTCCTTCCGAAAGATCAAAGACGACCATATCCGGATTCTGACTTTGCAGATTCTTCATCCAAGCCTGTTCAAAACCGATTTCACCAATACGGAAATAGGCCTGACTCTGACTGATCTGAACCATTTGTTGGGGTGTAGGATCGTATGTTTCCGGGCTTTGTCCGGCGGGTGTCACACAATTAATTTGGAAAAGGTCTCCGGCTATCTTCTCTGCAAAATACCGCTGTGGCTCGATGGTAACGGATATCGTCCGTGTTCCTCCCTCTTTCTTCCCTTGGCAGGCCGACAGGCCTACAATAGCCAACAGCAAATATATCCAACAATGTATCCTCTTCATAAATAAATATTTTTGGCAAAGATAGGAATTTTATTCCAATGAGAGGGGGCGCGTGTTCTTTATAGCATTGTCCGTTCTTTTGGCTTGACCCAAAAGAACCAAAAGGTCAAGGCTTACACTCCAGCGGCTACAAATTCACGGCGAGAAGCTGAAATCTCGGAAAACTCGCCTGCGGCTCGAACAGCCGAGATTTCTTTACGCTTCTCTTGGAATTTGCTTTACGCCGCTTCCGTTAGGCCGGGGGGCGATACATTAATCTTGTTTTTTCTTTTCTACACTTTCTTTTCTCCACAACATAACACCTTGTTTCACAAATACAAGAATAGAAATAAACGACAACATTGTTAATACATCATCATTTTCAATAGGAATAAAAAGAAAAGAACAAGCCATTGATACAAATAATACATTCCAAAAACATACTTTATTTTCCTTATTCACATACAATAAAGCAACATAAGCAATAGGTATGATGATCTTTAAAAAAGCGAAGAAATCTTCATAACGTATACCTACTATTTCACGCGGATTTACACCTGCAATTGACAAAAAAGCACAAATAAAACAAATCCATTTCATCCTATAAGCATTTCTCTCTCCTCCCAGTCCCCAAAAGAGAAGTGGTTTATAAAACGAAAGCGTGGAGCTGCGTGCTATTTGTAAGTGAAGGTCCTAGGAAAACCTATATACGCAAATAGACAGCAGTCCCACGCACGTATACGTGAAGACCGCTGTGCCATCCTTGCGTATAAATGAAAATTTCCTAGGTTCTCACTTACAAGAGAAAGCACAACGCTTTATTTTCAAATATGTCCGACGGACGGAATAGCTCCGATCCGGCGGTAAAGGTAATAAAAAACGAATAGGATTCCTCTTTTCTATAAAAAAAATCTCCTTCCCAACAGCCAGGAAAGGTCTAATCCAGGCAGATTAGGACTTTCTCCACCCGTCGAAAACAGTAATCCGCATGGATTTGAAGTTTCCACACCCGTCGAAAGTCTTACTCTTGACAGAATAGCATTTTCGACGGCCGTCGAAAATTCTGATCCAAGCCGATTGAAAGTTTCGACAGGAGATAATTATCGTCCTCTTCTTTTTTCAAGCCTTTCTCTTCTCCATTTGAATTTAATCCGTATCTTAGGGCTGTTTTATTCACTTAATATGTTTGTATTATGAAACAGATAGAATCTTTTCGAACCGCATCGCTACGTAACAACGAAGATTACGGATTCCACACACTGGTGATCAAGGCTATCAATAATTTACCGCCCGTTGAAGAGGGGCAGACGGATGCGCTGAAAGCCACACGGGAGAACTACATCGCCCAATTTACCACATTCGACCGGGCTTACCAACAGACCAAGAAATTGGATGAAGTCGAAACCCTGGAGGCTGCCGATGCGGAAGTGGACGAGGCGTATTCGGCTTCGAGGATTTTCATCAACGTCATGCGCCGCCACCCCGACGAGGCGAAACGCACCTTTGCCGAAGAGGTGGGACGGATCTACGACAAGTACGAAATTCCTGTCAAACTGGGATATACCGAAGAACTGGCAGTCTTGCGCAACCTCTTGCAGGAACTGGAATCTTATCTCGAGGACTTTATGCGTTCGATTCATTTCGATGAATGGGTAACCTATCTTTCTGAGAAGACCGACGCGCTGAAAAAACGCGCGGAGGCGGAAGGCCGGAAAAGCAAAGGAATTATCAAAACGACACGCGAAGCTGCCGACGAAGCCTACCGCCAGTTTGCCGCACGCGTCAATGTGGTGGCCGATTATGAAGGAAATGGCAAGTACGATGAGTTTATCGACTATGTCAATGCCCTGATCAAACAGCAGAAGGCCAATCTGAAGGCCCGGGCAACCAAAAGCAGCAACAAAAAAGACGGTGACCTGACTTTCAAGCCGGTGGATCCGACAGAAACCGAACCGAAAGAATAAGGCCGCCTTGGTGGAATTGACCCAATTTATTCCTACCTTTGCCCCATAAAAAAGAAACCTTTATGGCATTGAACGAGAAAGATTTTGAAATCATGGCACCGGTGGGTTCGTATGAATCCCTGATGGCGGCTATACAAGGGGGAGCGGATTCTATTTACTTCGGAATTGAAGGATTAAATATGCGCTCCCGCTCTTCGAATAATTTTACAACAGACGACTTACGGAAAATCGTAGCCATTTGTCAGGAACATGGCTTGAAAAGTTATCTGACAGTCAATACGGTCATTTACGGAGAAGATCTGCCTTTGATGCGCGAGATCATTGACGCAGCCAAAGAAGCAGGTGTATCGGCTATTATTGCAGCCGATGTGGCAGCCATGGAGTATGCCAACCGGATCGGACAGGAAGTCCATTTATCCACCCAGCTGAATATATCGAATGCAGAGGCGCTGAAGTTTTACGCCCGTTTTGCAGATGTAGTGGTGCTGGCCCGCGAGTTGAATCTGGATCAGGTGTACGAAATTTATCAAGAGATACAGCAACAACAAATCAAAGGCCCGAAGGGAGAACTGATCCGGATTGAAATGTTCGCCCACGGAGCACTGTGTATGGCTGTTTCAGGTAAATGCTATTTAAGTCTGCATGAGATGAATGCTTCGGCCAACCGTGGAGCCTGTATGCAGATTTGCCGACGGGGTTATACAGTACGGGATAAAGACAGTGATATCGAACTGGATATCGAGAATCAATATATTATGTCGCCGAAAGATCTGAAGACCATCCACTTCATGAACAAGATGATGGATGCCGGTGTACGAGTCTTCAAGATCGAAGGACGGGCTCGCGGACCTGAGTATGTACGTATCGTAACCGAATGTTACAAAGAGGCAGTCAAGGCTTATTGCGAAGGAACATTTACAGAAGAGAAGGTTGCCCATTGGGATGAACGCCTGAAGATGGTATTCAACCGGGGATTCTGGAACGGATATTATCTGGGACAGCGTTTGGGAGAATGGAGCAGTAAATACGGATCAGGAGCTACACGCAAGAAAGTGTATGTGGCCCGAGGAATCAAATACTTTGATAAGATCGGTGTGGCAGAATTCGAAATGGAATGTGGCACATTGAAAGTAGGCGATGAAATTCTGATCACGGGTCCGACTACCGGTGCTGTTATGCAGAAAGTAGAAGAAATCCGGGTTGATTTGAAAGCCGTGCCTCAAACGGTTAAAGGAGAGCGTTTCTCTATCAAGGTAGCCGAGAAAGTCCGTCCGTCCGACCGCCTGTATGTCATGGAAGTGGTTCAACCTAAGAAAGAATTCAACGCATGAAAACATACGTTTATCAGCACGAAGACAAAGTACGGGATTATGAATGTGATTTGCAGGGGGTCGTAAACAATGCGAACTACCTGCATTACATGGAACATACACGCCATGAGTTCTTGCTTTCACTCGGCGAGAATTTCAGTGATCTGCACGACCGGGGGATGGATTTATTCGTCGCCCGGATCGAAATCCAGCTCAAACATTCCCTACGGAGTGGAGACCGTTATCTTTCCTGCCTGAATGCCAGCAAGGAAGGAGTGAAGCTAGTGATGAGCCAAGATATTTATAAGCTACCGGAAAAAGAACTTGTTTCACGTGGCACAGTCGATT
>ERZ791891.752-NODE-752-length-14605-cov-22.374089_pt1 | contig 14605 bp, 10 predicted proteins | sample MGYA00510155_ERZ791891 | MGnify/ENA primary metagenome ERZ791891 (study PRJEB30046, sample SAMN00792061) | human gut metagenome | study: EMG produced TPA metagenomics assembly of the A metagenome-wide association study of gut microbiota in type 2... | reverse complement strand
TATTAAGGTATCAAAGTCGGAATCTGCTCGCATCTCACGATAGAGAGAAAGAATTACCTCGCAGTCGGAACCCGTCTGATACTGGTATTTACCGGCAAAGCGGGTACGGATGTTCTGATGATTATAAATCTCACCGTTCACGGCAAGCACCTGTTTCTTGTCTGGTGCAAACAAAGGTTGGCGACCACTTTCTGGGTCAACGATGCTCAGACGCTCATGTGCCAGAATAGCGGAACCACCACAATAGATGCCGCTCCAGTCGGGTCCGCGATGGCGGATCTTCCGGCTCATACGAAGTGCTTGTTGTCGCAATTCAGGAGTCTGCTCCTGAATATTGAAGATAGATACGATTCCACACATAATATCTTTTCCTTTCTTTTACGGTTATTTTTATCTTTTTACCTGCTAACAAATATCACTTTGCTAGATTTCAACTGCAAAATTACTACTTTTTGATAGAATAAAGAAGATTTCTCTTGCTTTTTGTCTTCATAAAGTTATATCACTATCAGATAGATAAACACAACTTGTAGATTAATTACATTCTGTAAGCAAACCACACTTATTAGATTACAAAACGAAAGTTAGGCATAAAATCAAGGTTTTGTTTAATTTTTCGCTGAATATAAGTAAACAGAATCATTTAATGTAGCAGAAACATAAAGAATAATTAATTAATTCTAAAAACCCATCTTATCCATCAGATTTTTACGGAAAACTTGGGTGATAACAGTTTTTTTTCTTATCTTTGCAGAAGATAATAACGCATTCTATTGCAACTTAAACATTATGAGAAAGAAACTTATCAATCTATTCATGATGACTTGCGTGATAGCCGGCGGCTTCACACAGGCATCCTTCGCTCAACAGGCTAAGTTGAGCAATCTCACCCAGTTTGTAAATCCAAGAATCGGAACGGGTGGTCACGGTCACGTATTCCTCGGAGCCAATGTTCCGTTCGGATATGTGCAGCTGGGCCCTACTGAGCCATCACGTGGCTGGGACTGGTGCTCGGGCTATCACCATTCCGACTCCGTGCTCATCGGATTCGGCCATCAGCACCTCAGCGGCACCGGTATCGGCGACCTGGGCGACGTGGCTTTCCTGCCCGTAACTGATGCCAGCCAGAAGGAAATCCTCTTCAGTCATGCCAACGAGAATGTGCGCCCGGGCTACTACGCCGTGAAACTGCAGCAGCCTAACGTGTGGGTAGAGCTTACAGCCACCCAGCGTGCCGGATTCCAGCGCTACACCTTCGGGGCAGATGCACAGCAGGCACAGCTGGTGCTCGACCTGAAGCAGGGCATCGGATGGGATGCGGCAAAGGATTACAACGTAGATAAGATTACATCTACCACCCTGGCAGGCCATCGCTTCTCCAAGGGTTGGGCCAACGACCAGAAGGCATTCTTCTTCGCCGAATTCTCGCAACCTATCACCGTGAAGCCATTAGGCACCGGAAGATGGCTCATTGTGGCAGCAGATGTTACCAAGCCTTTGATGGTGAAGACGGGCATGTCGGCTGTAAGCGCCGAGAACGCTCAGCTGAACCTGAAGAAGGAGATTCCGGGCTGGGATTTCCGCCAGGTGGTGGCAGATGCCGACGAAGCCTGGAACAGGGAACTGAACAAGGTGAACATCGAGACCACCGATTCCGCATCACGCCGCATCTTCTACACGGCGATGTATCACACCATGACCGCTCCATCCGTATTCTCGGATGTCAACGGACAGTATCGCGGTGCCGACGGCAAGGTATACGATGGCAACTTCACCAACTACACCACCCTCTCGCTCTGGGATACCTATCGTGCGGCTCATCCGCTGATGACGATGATTCATACCGATATGCTTCCAGACATGGCAAGCACTTTCATCAATATCTATCGCCAGCAGGGCCAGTTGCCGGTATGGCATCTGATGGGTAACGAAACTAACTGCATGGTGGGCAACCCGGGCATCCCTGTACTTGCCGACATGGTATTGAAGGGCTACGTGCAGGATAAGGAAGGCGCCTACGAGGCAATGAAGCAGTCGGCGTTGAGAGAAGACCGCGGACTGGGACTGCTCAAGAAATACGGCTATCTGCCTTACGACAAGGAGAAGACCAAGGAAACCGTGGCAAAGGGTCTGGAATATGCCCTGGCTGATGCCTGCGTTGCCAAGGTGGCGCGCATGCTGGGCAAGAAGGCAGACGCCAAGTATTTCGAGAAGAGAGCTAAATCCTACAGCAAATACTTCGACAAGGAAACCGGATTCATGCGCGGCATCGGTTCCGACGGCAAGTTCCGCACCCCATTCAACCCATTCGCTGCCGAGCATCGTGACGACGACTACACCGAGGGCAATGCATGGCAATACACCTGGCTGGTGCCACACGATGTACACGGACTCGTCAAGCTCTTCGGCAACGAACAGAAGTTTGTTACCAAGCTCGATTCTCTCTTCATCGTCACCGGCAGCATGGGCGACAATGCATCTCCCGACATCTCAGGACTCATCGGCCAGTATGCCCACGGCAACGAGCCTAGCCATCACGTGCTCTACATGTACAACTACGTGGGTCAGCCTTGGAAGGGAGCCCGTCTGCTGCGCCAGACCATGAACGAGATGTACAAGGACGATTTCGACGGATTGAGCGGCAACGAGGACGTAGGTCAGATGTCGGCATGGTATGTGCTTTCATCCATGGGTCTCTATCAGGTAGAGCCAGCCGGCGGCAAGTACATCATCGGCAGTCCTATCTTCGACAAGGCATCGGTGAACGTGGGCAAGGGCAAGACCTTCAGCATCATCTGCAGGGACAACAGTAAGGAGAACATGTATATCCAGCACATCAAGCTCAACGGCAAGCCATACACCAAGTCGTACATCATGTATAACGACATCATGAAGGGCGGCACCCTGGAAATACAAATGGGCAGCCAGCCATCCAAGTGGGGCACGCGCCCTGCCGACCGACCATAAGATTTTTCATAATATGAACTAACTAACAAAAGATAAGAAAATGAGAAAGACTATTTTAGCAATGGCTCTTCTTGCCTCCATGACTGCGATGGCTCAGGAGAACGCCAAGGTGGATGTGCACGCACGCTATACCAAGGTGGTGACACCAGTGGATGGCAAGTACGAATCCAAGCGTCCGCCAGTGGAGGACCGCCTCTTCACCTCCACCGCCGTGGAGAAGAAGATCAAGGAAGTGCAGAAACTGCTGAAGAAGAACCCGAAGCTGGCATGGATGTTTGCCAACTGCTATCCTAACACCCTGGAGAGTACCGTTCACTACCGTGTGCTCGAAAATGGTGACGATGATACATTTGTATATACAGGCGATATTCCAGCCATGTGGCTCCGCGACTCAGGTGCGCAGGTTTGGCCTTACGTAGCCCTCGCCAACAAGGACGAGAAGCTGAAGAAAATGCTGAGGGGCGTGATTCTGCGCCAGCTGAAGTGCATCAACATCGACCGCTACGCCAATGCCTTCAACGATGGTCCTACGGGTGCCGGATGGGTGAAAGACCGCACCAAGATGCAGCCAGACGTGTTCGAGCGCAAGTATGAGATTGACTCCTTCTGCTACCCTATCCGCCTGGCTTACGAGTACTGGAAGGTGACTGGCGACGACTCCATCTTCGGCGAAGTATGGATGCAGGCTGTGGAGAACATCCTGAAGACCTTCCACGAGCAGCAGCGCAAGGTGACAGCCAAGGCATATCACTTTACCCGTGTTTCCGACCGTGCCTTCGATACCATCGGTTGGGATGGTTTCGGTGCTCCGGTGAAGCCAGTGGGATTGATTGCCTCCATGTTCCGCCCATCGGATGATGCCACGATACTTCCATTCCTGATTCCTTCTAATTTCATGGCAGTATCATCCATGAACAAGGCAGCCGAGATTCTGAAGCATGTGGCTGAGAAGGATGCGGCAAAGAAGGATGCGGCTCTGAAGATTGCCAAGGATTGCAGCAGTCTGGCTGATGAGGTGCAGGCAGCCTTGCAGAAGTATGCTATCTACAACCATCCTAAGTACGGCAAGATTTACGCCTACGAGGTTGATGGTTTCGGCAACCAGCTTCTGATGGATGATTCCAACGTGCCATCCCTGTTGGGTATGGGCTATATGGGTGATGTTCCGATGAACGACCCTATCTATCAGAACACCCGCCGTTTTGTATGGAGCGAGGACAATCCTTGTTTCTTCCGTGGCAAGGCTGGCGAGGGCATCGGTGGTCCTCACATCGGATACGACATGCCATGGCCTATGTCTATCATGATGAAGTGTTTCACAGCCCAGAGCGACGACGAGATTCGTTTCTGCATGAAGATGCTGCTGAACACGGATGCGGGCATGGGCTTCATCCACGAGTCATTCCACAAGGATGATGCATCGAAGTTCACCCGTCCATGGTTTGCATGGCAGAACACGCTGTTCGGAGAATTGGTGATTAAGTTGATCAACGATGGCAAGGCCGACTTGCTGAACAACTTATAATACACCTTATTATATATAGAAAATGCCGATAGTTTCTGATGTTTCAGAACTATCGGCATTTTTATTGTTTTCTTCCTTTCTTCATCCTTGTTTTAGGATGAAGGGATTAGAGATTCTTCACCTCATACAGTTCGGCGAGTTCCCAGAAACGATGGGCTAGGTCGTGGATAAACTTGCGGCCCTTCTCCGTCCATACCAGATAGGTGTGGGTATTCACCCTGCCCACCTTCTCACTCCTGCCATCACTTGCAGGCGCCATATACGACTTGAAATGCGTGCGGCTCTTCGCCAGTCCCTTGTGGGCGTACTCGGCATAAAGCATATACTGACCGCTCTGGTAATACTGAATGTGCAGGGCACAGAGCGAACGGTTCAGTTCCTGAGCAGTGATGCCCAGCTCCTTCGCCACCTGCGTAGTGGTGTAGCAGGAGATGGAATCCAGCACATTGTCGCTGTAAAGCGCCTTCGGCAAGAGATCGTCCACCTGGCGCTCAAGGGTGAGGATATTCTCGCTGCCCTTGACAAGACGCACCACCTGGTCGCCCACCACGTCGTTCAAGCGTCGGATTTCCACATCCTGCTCGCCTATCAGCTTCTGCTTCAAGGCAATATCCTGCTCCTTTTCGCCAATCAACTTCTGCTTCAAAGCAATATCCAGAGTCTGCTCGCCAATCAGCTTCTCCTTCTCTCCTATCAGCTTCTCCTTCATTTCTAAGTCCTGCTGCAGCTGATAGCAGCCATTCTTGCGAATCTGCGGCAGCACCTCGGAGGTAACCCAGCGCTTGAACTTTCTCCCCGCCGGCAACTTAGAACAGAAAAGTAGGGCATAGAATCCGCTCTCGTTCACGAAAGTCACCAGTCGGCGAGGATTTGAACGTGTGCCATCCTTGCGTAAACAACCCTCAACGTTAACGTACCATTTCAGGACGTCAACATCATCAACATGCTGACTCACAGCATGATCCGGACGCTTATATCCGAGCACATCGCAGAGATCCTGACCACAAAACCATGGCTCCCCCTGCTTATCCGTCAAGGTACGAACCTTTCCGAATTCCGGATTCTCAAACACGACAACATCTGCTGCCATCATTTTCTCACACTTCGCCTTTGCATTTCTGCCAAAAGAATTCTTCATCATAAAAAATAAAATAAGAAAATAAGAAAATAAGAATCTAAACTTTTAAATTACAAGATGGTAATCCAGACGCTCTCCTCACGCTCTCCCGCTGCAGTGATGGCATTGATGATGCGGCGGAGCCATGCCTGCGAATTCAGCACCATGCCCCTCGCCTTGTTCTCACCCACCAGCAGGCAGCCCTGGGTGTCATCGGGATAATTGCCGGAATGAATGCGGATGCCCTGGAAACCGGGAACACCCTGCACCAGCGGCAACCACTTTCTGAACCTCGGCGACCAACTGATTACCACCGGATACGTACCCTCGGGAATAGCCGTGTGGCCCGGAACCTTGCGAGCCTTCTCGCCCGATATTCTGCTGAAGCGGACATTCTCCTCCTCGGGCTTCAGCGTGATGCCCAGAAGATTGCGCCACGTAGGCTCCAAGGTATCGCAGAAATAATGCTCCTTGTCTAATTTCTTCACATCAAAGGAGTGCTCAAAGATGCGCTTGTCGCCTATCTTCTGCCCCGAACGCCAACTGCGCTCCACCTCATCATCCGTCAATAAATAAAGATGACCGATGGTATAACCCATCTGTTTCGCTATGCGCTTAACTACTATTTCCATACTCAAAAAAATTTAAGAATTCAACATATTAACTACCTTGCCATCCTTGCGATTGCGAAGCTTTTCAAAACTGAACAACTGAATACTGATTACATCCCCCTTGGCACCCTGGGGCGGAATCTTCTTCACATAGTTCCGGTTAACCCAGTTGCGCAACATCGATACCGTGCCCGAGCGGTTCATCCCCAACTGCGAGCGCAGGAACTCAGCCTGCTGAAAACTGAAGACATCGGGCAACTGCTGCAGCAGGCTCGCCGGACCACGCTTGCTCGTCTTCTCGTCAGAACCATTCGCACGCTTGATGGCATCGCCAAAGAACTTCATCTTGCAGTAGAGGTCGTATTGCTCGCTCCAGCGGATAAACTCCTCTATCTCAGGCTCCCATCTGTATCCGTTAGCCACATAGAGCACGCAAGCCTTCAGGTAGCCAATCACATTGGCACGGAAACTCAGGTTCTCATAAGTGCGGTCCTGACTCAAGCGGGAAAACTCAGCATGTTCCTCCTTTAGCTTCAGCGCCAACTGAAAAGCTTCTTCGCATTCCACCAGTCCAGAAGCCTGACAGAGGTTCTCGATGTAAGGTTTTAATCCCTCACGATAAGCCTCATCATAGGTGCCGTAAACAGGCATTTCCTCACCTATTTCACGCTCTGGGATGGTGCAGAAATTAATTCGGCTGATAGGTCCATCGGTGAGCACCTTAGAGAAATATCGCTGTCCCTTCTGGATGGTAGAAGATGCATTCCAATTGAAACGGATGGTAACACGATCGGTAACACTTTGTGAACCTACACGCGTCTGGCCATATTTATTACTTGGGTCAAAAGCGAGACACATAATGCGGAACTGCTGACCACCGTTACCTTTCAGCGCATCAAAGAGGTCAATCTCGTTCAGCGAAGTGTAAAGGAAATGCCCCTGCGCCTCAGCAGTACGCATCACGAAAGCCGGATTGGTCATGTCGGCGTCAATCTCCTGGATGATGAGGTTATCCGGTCGCTTGCGCTTATCCTTGTTGGCGCCCTTTCGCACCACCTCGTCCTTCCACTCCTTCTCACGCTTCAGGTTCTCGGCATCTCTCTTTCGGATATCCTCCATGATATACTCGATAGGTTTCTGTACGCAACTTTTACCTGTGCCTGTAGAGGCAAGCAACACCGTGGCAAGGGTGGCTTCGTGCTCTACATTATCAATATATCGGAATCGGGTGTTCCAGAGATGCGTGGCAAGTGGCGGGAAGATGGCATGTGCCACGGCAGGCTTATATACATCCGGCGTGTTGGAGATAAGATGCTCCACCAGCTTAGGAAGCTGGGTGGGCATGGCTGGCGGGTCTGGATAGTGTACTTCATCACCTTGAACATTTAGAGCATTAGGGGTTGAACTTTCAACTTTTAACTGTAAACTATTAACTTGATAAACAGCAGCCTGCTTCTCAGCCGTGGCATTGATGCGCATCACATCACGTGAGAACGGCTTCGAACTGTCACCATATTTCGCATAGAAATCGTGAATCAGCTGATGGCAGTCACGCTCCTCGTAGTAGCTCGGCATCTTCTTCGCCACCACCTTCATCAGTTCGTCTTCACTCATCACACGTGATGCTCCGGCGCTCATGATGGCGAGCAGGGAGGAGTGGCGTGAACCGATGGTATCAATCTCCATACCCTTCAGTCCGGCAGCCTCCTTGAAGAGTTCGAAGGCTATGAGATTCTTCTCACTGGCATTTTGGGTTGCCACTCCGCCAGCATCTTGAGAAGCTCCAGCAGAGCCGAGATGAGAATCATTAACACGATGGCTATTACCAGGTTGGGCAGGCTGAACAGCAGCGCCAGCATAAACAGCGTTATCGCCGTTAGTGCCCGAAAATCGATTGTCTTCACTTTGAACATTGAACTTTGAGCTTTGAACATTATGATTACTATTAACATTTTCACTTCCCGCAGAATGAATCTGTGGCATCTGTGAAATCTGTGGGAAATTTTGTTTGCCCCTGCCGTCAATCGTCAATCCACGCTTTACGAAAGCCTCTCTTCTCAACGAAATCTCCTCTGCGGGCAGCACCCCATACCACTCCTTAGAACGGTAAATCTCGGAATCCTTATCCGTGATGAAGATGATTCTCTCGGGCGTGATGCAGCTCTTGTCATAGGGAATCCCCGATGCCTCGCAATAGGCACGCTGCGTCTCCTCGATGGTCATCCCCACCGGCATGCGGATGTCGATGTGCAGCTTCTTTCTGGCCGAATACTCCAGATGCAGCAGCTTGCCCTTCCAGATGGTGTCGCTGCAGTTCAGCTCGCGAGCCTTCTCCAGTGCCTGCTCCACATACTCCTTGTCATCCACGTCCACCGTGGTCTGGAAAAGGAAGCTCTCGGGGTCGGCATCGCCCTGCGAGCGGTGGTTGTTTCTGAAGCGGGCGTAGTGGATGGCTCTGAAGGGCAACTGCCTCTTCAGTTCCTCCCTTGCCTTGGCCGCCGCCTTCCCGTTGGCAGCATCCACGCCCGCCATCGGCTTCTCGCCACGAATCTGCTCCACCAATCCCTTCAGCCACGGCTGGGCTATCAGCTGGTCGTACACCGCCAGGGGCTGCAGGGAATTAATCCTCCCCATGTTTCCCTTGCGTGCGGGATTCAGAGCCATTACCTGTTTCTGTTCACTCATGCAAAAAACTCCTTATATTAAATGATTGAGGCTGCGACTATTCGCCAAATTCCATATACCCATATACAGAAAAGCCTCGCAACCAGACTTTTATCATCTGATTGCGAGGCAAAGATACGGCGATAAACAATACTATCCAAGCAAAGAACCGCCGGGTTCCTTCACGAGTTCCCGAGTTCCATTCAAGGTTCCAAAGTTCCTTTTAGAGTTCAGTTTTCAGAACTCAAACGTTCCTTTCATTGCTCTATATTCAGAACTCAAACGTTCCTTTCACAGTTCAATCTTCAGGATTCCGAGCAGAGTAACCACCACGTTCTGCATTTCGCTAAACGGTCGCTCCGTCTCGTTTCCCATCATCAGTCCGAAACTCCATTGCTTAAAGGGCTTGAAGTAGCAGAAAGAGTTACTTATCTTCTTGATATCATTCTTGCACAACTTCTTCTCATATCCCAGAGGTCGCGCCTTGTTCATCATGTTGCAGAAGCCCTCGTAGTCGGTATTCCCCACCAATCCGATATCAGCTGCGACTCTGAAAATACCTATCCACTGCTTCTGGTATCGCATGATAGGCTTCCCATATTCATCTTTTTTCTCCATAAGTTTATCCACGGCTTGAGCGAAGATTTCCATGGTTATCTTGCCCGGAGGATTCCCTGCATCATTCATCTCATCAATGGGCGCTGCTTGATGCATATCACCAGGGGCTGCTTCCTGCAAACCGCCAGGAGCAGCATACAGTTTACCTTCAGGTTTAGCGACTCTGTCTGTATCAGACTTTTTCTCGCTCTTCACCTCACTGGTTCCGATATACACGTTAGTGCAATCACGGATTTCATAAGTGCTCACATCATTACATTTTTTAATTACTACTTTCATCTGATTTTGATTGCTTTGATTGTTATTATTTTGATTGTTACTTTGATTATTATTTTGAAACCTGATTTGACTTAATACAATTTCATCAACTTTTTTCATTTCCTCATCAAAAAAGTGATTGAAGACGCCCCTGTTTATCTCCTCCAAGAAGAACTTGATAGGCAACAGGTCGAGGGTACTATTACTATAATTAGCAAGTATGCAAATACACATACCAGCCAACAGATGGAAGAGTATTCCATAACGACGGGGAATGGCTACGAGGTGATGCTTCATGGTCATTAGCTTTATGGGTTCAACATGAAATAAATCCGCACAAAAGCATCAATTCCTCTTTATTGGAGCGAAACCATAGGATCTGTGTTTCATGGCTACAAAAGTAAGGAAAAAAAATGAAACCGCCATAACTTTTAGCGAAAATCTTTCAGATTTCTATATTTTATCCGTCAAAATGCATTAATCCGGTATTTTTATACAGAAATCAATAACAAAGAGATAGTTTTTCAAAAAAAGAAGGCTCTTTTTCTTCCTTGTAATAGCCAAGATTACATGTTATGGTCCAAAGTTCGTGTTTTGCAAGTGGCATCCTGCCGTCCCCGAAGGGGGCGAATGTGAATAACCGCAGGTGGAATGACCGAAGGGAATGGAACCTGCGGATAGCTGGCATACTCTCCAATCGTCCCCAAAGGGGGCGAACAGAAGCAAGACTGGTTGCGGTTCGCCCCCTTTGGGGACGCTTTCTCCCTCTCTGATGCTTGTCCGCAGGTTCCATGACCTTCGGTCATTTCACCAGCGGTTATTGAAAGTTGGCCCCCTTCGGGGACCGGAGGTTACTTGAGAAACTTGAATTTATTCAAATTACTTAATTCAATTTATTATATTTTGCAAGTAACTATTGCCTTGCAATCATACACATAGCCATTATGAAGATTCATCCAAGACTTGAAGGGTATACCAAGATACCTCTCAAATTTCATGGCTAAATCCTCATTAAGATTGCGCTTGCCTTTAATAAACTCATTTAAATGAGTAGGTTGAACACCTATCAATTGGGCGAATTCTTTCTGCTTGATTCCACGTTCCTGCAACTCTTCACGCAAGATTTCTCCTGGGTGAATCGCCCTGGCAGGAACCAATCTGTTACTTTTTGTTGCCATAATGAGTACTATCAATTTCTATTAAATGTATTTTCATTGGTGAAATGCTATAACTTTGTGGCAAAGATACAAAATAATTCCCGATTTTGGTACTTTCACACATTCTTTTCTTCACAATTAAATGTTTTTATACTTTGTCTATGCATTCAAGCATTAGGGTTCATTTCCCATTTCGTACTATTTTTATACTCATTTTCCCCTATTTTTTTATATTGATTTTACCTTCCATCATCCCATGTTCCGTATTCAGTTATTCAGTTATTCAGTTTTTTTGGGAATGGTGCATGGACACCCCTTAGAAAACTCGGTTGTAGAAAAATATATAAAATGTAAATTATATTATTATATATATTATATATTAGTTAATAAACTTTATTTTTCTATAGCAAAGGGTAATAGGGCGAAAAAAAACTGAATAACTGAATAACTGAATACGAAAGCCCAAAACTATGAGTTGCGGGGCGGAAAACTATGAGTTGCGGAGTGCTAAACTATGAGTTAGCTTTTTTAACTAAAAAACGGGGTTAGGGCTGCTGAAAATCGAGCCTTATCACAGGCCAAAATTTGGCGGTTTCAAAAAAAAGCCGTACCTTTGCACCGTGATTCAGATACAACGGATTGCTTTTCTTCAAATCACCAGATCAATCATCACTTGACCAATCACCTGATTCACCATCCAATCACTTGATCAATCATCAACCATCTGAACCACATTCAATTCATTTTATTAACCCGATTTATTAACTCTAAAAAACTGAATGATTATGGGAAATTCTAAAGGAACTTTGAAGTACCGCAAGGTACAGCGCACTCCACAGAACGGTGAGAATGCAGGTAAGAAACTCTGGTATGCTACTGCCGTCAGCGACCGTGAGATGGACTTCGAATCGTTCGTTACTCACATCTCAGAGCACGGATCTCCTTACTCCCGTGGCTGCGTGCACGGTGTGCTGATGGATGCCCTCGACCATCTGCAGGAGCTGATTCTCGACGGCAAGAGCGTTCGCCTTTCCGACCTCGGTCTGTTCAGCATCGGCATGACTTCCAGAGGCGAGGAGTCTAAGGACAAGGTTTCTGCAGCCAGTGTGGAGGGTGTTCACCTGATTGTGAGAAACACGAAAAACTGGAGCAACTCCGAGCTCAGAAAGAAGTGCAAAATTGAGAGCATCGACGCCAAGGGAACCGATGCAGGCGATGGTTCCGGTGACAATGGCGGCGGTTCCGGCAACACCACCGGCGGCAATACCACCGGCGGAACGGACGACGGAAAGACTGACCCAGGCAACACCGATTCCGGCAACACTGATTCTGGCAAAACCGATGGTGGCGGATCCGACTCTAACGGCGACAACGAGCACATCGTGTTGTAGAAATTGTAGAATAAGAAATAACCACCCATCATTAACCACTAAAAAAGACTGCTTATGACGAAAGAAACCTGGAAAACTCTGATTCAGATTGCCATCTCTATCCTTACAGCCATTGCTACCACGCTAGGCGTTACGAGCTGCTGCGGCCTGTAATGGAAAGAAAGAAGAAAGATGAAAGAAGAACGGAAGTAAGTTGAAAAAGCCCCTGGTGCCATACGCATCGGGGGCTTTCTGTATTTTATAACCTTTCTGTTTTTGCCACCCGATTATCGTGGCATATAGACCCTTTTCTATTGTATCTGTGTAAATCTGTGAAATCTGTGGGACAAAGAACTACGGCTTATGGCTGCAGGGTGAAACCTACTACCAAGTAGGCTTTCTCGGTGCTAGGGTTAGCAGCCACCTGAGCGAAGACAGGAACAGAGAAAGAATCTGTAATCTTCAAATCCTTGGTTGCTTTCACACCTACATGAGTAACTGCAAAGCCATTGGCTTCACCATAGAAGGATGTAGCAAATGGAACGGCACCTACACTTGCTTCCCAATCACAACCACCTAACTTGAATGGAGCTGTAGCCTCAACGTATGAAGAATAGGCACGGTCGCCATCCTTGTTGACACCATCATTGCCCGCAAAGTTGGTATACCAGTTGAGGGCAAGTGCTCCGAAATCATAACCTACGTTTGCCTCGAAGACATGAGATGTTTCGTGTGCCTTATAGGCGAAATACTTCTCATTTGGAGAATTGAACCAGTAGTCGGTTACGCCGATATGGAAACCGCCAGTCTCGTATGCCAGGGTAAGATCGAACTCCTTGGTATCCTCAGGCTGAGAAAGTCCTACGCTTCCCCAGGCTGTGAGCGAGAGGCCTTTGTATCCGATGCCCAATGTAGGCTGCAGGGAAACGGCTCCCAAGTCCTGACCACGCCAGTAGTACTGGCTCACGATGTCTGCACCCATAGATGTCTCAACCTTGTCCTGCGCCATGGCAGCAGGAGCAAATGCCATCAAACCGAGTGCCAGGGCACCCATCTTCTTCATATCTGTAATCTTCTTCATAATCTCTCTTATTTTCGGGTTTATAATAAGAAGCGGTGGAAATCAATCCACCCGCTTCTATTCTTTATATATGAAAGGTATTTTAGTTGTAGCAACTCTCACCATGCTCGTAGATATCGAGGCCTTCTTCCTCAATTCTCTTGTCAACACGCAAGCCGGCAATCTTCTTGATTCCCCAGAAGAGGATAACACCTGTTACGGCTGCCCAAAGGTCGATGCAGAGGATACCGAAGCACTGTGCGCCGAAGAAACCCAAACCGCCACCGTAGAAGGCACCGCCATCGAGGGCGAAGAGACCTGTCATCAAGGTACCGAAGATACCGCAAACACCATGCACAGAGCTGGCACCTACAGGGTCATCGATGTGAAGCTTGGTATCAATGAACTCGATAGAGAATACCAGGATGATACCTGCCAAGAGACCGATGATGGCTGAACCCAACGGACTAACCAAATCGCAACCTGCGGTGATGGCTACCAAACCAGCCAGGATACCGTTAAGGGTCAATGAGAATGATGGCTTACCATACTTGATCCATGATGTGAACATGGTACCGAGACCGCCACATACGGCAGCCAGGTTGGTGGTAAGGAATACGTGGCTGATGGCTACACGGTTAACCTCGCCAGAAGCAGCAAGCTGAGAACCTGGGTTGAAACCGAACCAGCCGAACCAGAGGATGAATACACCCAGGGCTGCAGCCATCAGGTTGTGACCAGGGATAGCCATGCTCTTGCCGTTGCGATACTTGCCCAAACGAGGACCTAAGCAGATGGCACCAACCAAAGCAAGAACACCACCCACGCTATGAACGATGGCAGAACCTGCAAAGTCGTGGAAGGCTGCACCGAAGATGCTCATCATGAATGAACCAGCCTCGCCGTTGCAAAGCCAACCGCCACCCCATGTCCAGTGACCCTCTACAGGGTAGATGATCAATGAGATGAAGAATGAATAGATGCAATACATGGAGAACTTGGTACGCTCTGCCATAGCACCTGAAACGATGGTAGCACTAGTAGCGCAGAACACGGTTTCGAACATCAGGAAACCCTCTGTAGGAAGACCGGCGGCATTTGTATAGAAAGACAAATCGCACCAGTTAGGCATGCCGATGAATCCGGCACCATCGCTACCAAACATGAATCCGAAACCTACGAACCAGAAGAGAACGGAACCGACCATGAAATCGACAAAGTTCTTAAACAAGATGTTCGCGGTGTTTTTACTACGGGT
>ERZ791891.745-NODE-745-length-14812-cov-28.913126_pt1 | contig 14812 bp, 10 predicted proteins | sample MGYA00510155_ERZ791891 | MGnify/ENA primary metagenome ERZ791891 (study PRJEB30046, sample SAMN00792061) | human gut metagenome | study: EMG produced TPA metagenomics assembly of the A metagenome-wide association study of gut microbiota in type 2... | reverse complement strand
TGTTGTAGAGCTCCTTCGAGTCTTCAATAGTCCATTTCTTCATTTTCTGTTCTTGTCTTGCTTTTTAGTCTATTATAATTTGATATTGTGAATATACTACGAGTGAAGGTAAGCACTCTCCCTCAGATGGGTGGGGGGAATGCTTACCTTTTGGGTTACACGTTCAGCAGGTTTCTAATCTGCTGAACCGTATTGTTAATCTTGTCGAAGTTGTCCATCACATTGACGTCGATGATGTGCTTGGCCTTTTCGTAGAACGGCTCTCGTTGCTGGAGCTGTTCACGGATGAAGACATCCACTTCTTCGGGAGTCTTGTTGAGCAGCAGGGGGCGTACGCCCTTGCCCATCTTCAGGTGGGCATGCAGGGTTTCAGGACTTGCCTTCAGGTAGATGGTTTCGCCAGCCTGGTTCATATAGTCCATGTTGTCGTAGAAACAAGGTGTTCCTCCGCCACAGCTAACCACTACGTTTTCAAACTCTGCCACCTCGTGGAGCATGTTGTGCTCTATGTGGCGGAATCCCTCTTCGCCCATTTCGTCGAAAATCTGCTTCACGGTCTTGCGCATACGGCTTTCGATATACCAATCTAAGTCGTAGAACATCACGCCAAGCTCTTTGGCGAGGGCCTTGCCGACGGTAGTCTTGCCGGCTCCCATATATCCAATGATGATGATTGACTTCATTTCTTTCTTATTATTTTGATAGGATGGCTCCTTTAAAAAGGGAACCATCCATCAGCATTTACTTCTTTCTGCCTCTAGTCTTTGGCTCCGGTGCTTCCTTGATGATAGTCATGCATTCATCGTAGGTAAGCGCCTCCACATTCTCCTGCTTTGCCTTAGGAATGCGGTAGTTCTTGCCATCGTATGCGATGTAAGGACCGTAGCGGCCGTTCAGCAGTTCCAGTTTCTCATCTTCCTCGAAGGTCTTGATGTGGCGCTTCTGCTCGTTGCTGCGTTTCTCGTTGATGAGTCCTATCGCCTGCTCCAGGGTGATGGCCATAGGGTCGATGTCCTTAGGGATGGATACGTACTTGCGGTTGTGGAGCACGTATGGACCGAAGCGACCTGCACCGATGGTAACGGTGGTTCCCTCGAACTCGCCCACCTGGCGTGGCAGCTTGAAGAGTTCCAGAGCCTCTTCCAGGGTGATGGTCTCAATGCTCTTGTCGGCAGGCAACTGGGCAAATTGTGGCTTGTCCTTGTCGTCGGCTGTACCTATCTGAACCACAGGACCGAAGCGGCCTATCTTCACGAACACTGGGCGACCGCTCTTAGGGTCGTTGCCCAGCTCGCGCTCGCCGGCCTTGTGCTCGCTGCGTGCGTTCATCACTTCCTTCACCTCAGGCTCGAATCCCTTGTCAAAGTCCTTCATCCACTTAATCCACTCGGTCTTTCCTTCGGCGATGTCATCGAATCTCTGCTCCACATGGGCTGTGAAGTTATAGTCCATGATGTTAGGGAAGTTGGCCATCAGGAAGTCGTTCACCACAATGCCGATGTCGGTAGGCAGCAGCTTGCCCTTCTCAGAGCCAGCCATTTCCTTCTTGGTCTTCTGCGTTATCTTGATGCCCTTCAGGGAATCTACGGTGTAGTTGCGCTCCACGCCCTGCTTGTCACCCTTCACCACGTATTCGCGCTGCTGGATGGTGCTGATGGTTGGAGCGTAGGTAGATGGACGTCCGATGCCGAGGTCTTCCAGTTTCTTCACGAGGCTGGCCTCGGTGTATCTTGCCGGAGCCAGGGAGAATTTCTCGGTGGCGATAATCTCGCGGCGCTGCAACTCATCGCCTTCCTTCATGGCTGGCAGGATATGGGTTGAGTCCTCAGCGTTGTCATCCTCGTCGGTAGATTCACGATATACCTTGAGGAATCCGTCGAACACAACAACTTCTCCATTGGCAACAAATTTTTCTGTGGTGTTGTCGATATGGATGTTGATGGTGGTCTTTTCTATCTGAGCATCAGCCATCTGAGAGGCGATGGTGCGCTTCCAGATCAGCTCGTAAAGACGCTTCTCCTGGCTGGTTCCATCGATGCTGGTCTCGCTCATGTAGGTAGGGCGGATGGCCTCGTGAGCCTCCTGCGCTCCCTTAGAGCTGGTATGATAGGTGCGAGGCTTGCTGTACTCATTGCCGTAAACCTTGATAATCTCGTCCTTGCTGGCATTGCTGCAGAGGGTAGAGAGGTTTACGCTGTCGGTACGCATGTAGGTGATGCGTCCACCTTCGTACAGGCGCTGAGCCACCATCATGGTCTGGCTTACGGTGAAGCCGAGCTTGCGGGCAGCTTCCTGCTGCAGGGTTGAGGTGGTGAAAGGAGGGGCAGGCGTACGCTTCAGCGGCTTCTTGGTCACTGCCTCCACGCTGAACTTGGCGTCCTTGCATTTCTCCAGGAAGGCTTCCACCTCCTCGTGGGTCTTGAAGCGCTGGTCAAGTTCTGCCTTCACCTCTGTGGCACCGCCATTCTCATTAATCAATGCGAATACGGCGTTCACGCGATAGTATGGCTCGCTCTTGAACTTCTGTATCTCACGCTCACGCTCCACGATCAGGCGTACGGCAACACTCTGTACGCGACCGGCAGAGAGGGCAGGCTTCACCTTTCTCCAGAGCACTGGAGAGAGCTTGAAACCTACGATGCGGTCGAGCACACGGCGTGCCTGCTGGGCATTCACCAGGTTCATGTCCAGATGGCGTGGGTGCTGGATAGCGTCCAAGATGGCAGGTTTGGTAATTTCGTGGAAGACGATACGGCTTGTCTTCTCCTCATCCAATCCGAGAACTTCGCAAAGGTGCCAGCTGATGGCTTCTCCCTCGCGGTCCTCATCGGATGCCAACCAAATCTTCTTGGCTTGCTTCGCGGTTGCTTTCAATTCTGTGACGAGTTTTTTCTTTTCCTCTGGAATCTCATAGCGAGGTTCCATGGTCTTCTCGTCTATACTGAGTTCTTTCTTTTTCAAGTCACGGATGTGTCCGTAGGAAGACATCACTTTGAAGTCTTTACCCAGGAACTCTTCTATTTTCTTAGCCTTTGCAGGGCTCTCGACGATAACTAAATTTTCTTGCATAAGCTTCTACACAATTTCTTTTGGTTTGCAAAAGTATATAAACTTTTTGCTTATACCTTATTATATAGTGATTTTTTTAGTTTTTTAAATGTTTTGGGGCAAAAAATGAAGGTTTTCGATAAAAAATGGCCCAAAAGTTTGTGCGGTTAAACTAAAATTGCTATATTTGCAAAATATATACCTAGATTATATAAATATGGCAGATAAGTTTTTTAAGTGTACCGCTTTTATAGTTATGCTATTGCTTCCATTTTTGGCGATAGCACAAGTGACTTTGTCGCAAGAATCCAATAAGCCTATTGTTGGTGATAAGGTAGAACGCCATAAAGTGACAGGGTTGTGTTGTGATGCTCAAGGAGATGGTGTTTTATGGGATTTTTCCTGTTGTGATTTCCTGGAGGATACTTTTCCAATTAGCTTCTTTTCTGATTCTTTGGGGTTTGGGAGTTCTGAAAAGGGAAACCAAGATTTCTATATTCTGTCAGGGGATAGTATATTGAAACGTGCTAGTCGCTCAAGATTAGAAACGATGAATTACCAAAAACCGCAAATTGTTATGACTTATCCTTTCTGTTATGGGGATTCTATCTCGTCTGCTTTTTATGGTAAGGGGAAATTCTGTGATCTTTATCAGTTATCACATTTTGGAATAAAAACAATCATTGCTGATGCTCGAGGTTGTATTCTTCTTCCTAATAACAAAATATTAAGAGATGTGTTGCGGATTCATTCTGTTACTTCGAATAACATATTATTAGAAGGTATGGATTCCAATCTCGTAGATACGGCCACGGCCAAACAAGAGGTTACGGAAGAGTATTCTTGGTATATTGAAGGTTGCCGATATCCTGTGTTTGAATATCAAATAAGCACTAGCTATGGAAATGGTTTACAAGTAGGTTCACAATCTGAATCTTATTGCAGCCTTCCTTCTACTTTTATAGAAAATGCAGCTCCCTTAGATGAGGCAATCCTTCCTGTTGATTACCAAATTTTACAAAAAGGTAACTTTGTACAAGTTTCTTGCTCTACCTCGATGGATGCCACTATTCGTCTCCTTATAGCTAGTACGATGGGGGTGATTTATCAAAGTAAAGCATACAGTTGTAAAACTGGAGAAAACTATACTGCTATTTTTGATTGTACAGGATATCCGAGTGGTGGATATATTCTGTATGTCAGTGTTAATGGCATAGTGAAAAACGAAAAGTTTCAATTAAAATAGTAATTAGATTATGAATCGAAAACGTAAAATATTAGTATTGTATTGCTTGTTGTTCCTGATTTGTGACTTTCTTTCTGCGCAAAACTACAATCTCAGAATAGACGGACTAAGTTCTAAAAATTATGTCCAAACACCAGAAATGAGTGCAATCAGAAAAATAGCGTTGTCATCAGTAAATTATAGTACAGGTACAGTAGATATTCGTATTCCCCTATTCTCCATAAAATGTGGAGAATTGACCTTGCCTATCTACTTGCTTTACAACTCTTCTGGCATAAAGGTTAATGAGCCAAGTGGATGGGTAGGTCAAAACTGGATTCTTCATGCAGAGCCAATATTAACTAGAAATCTAAGAGGACACATTGACAGTGGTGATATAAATTTAGACAAAGATAATACGAGCTATTGGTGGATGCGAAGATACTTGAATAATAATTTGTTGTCTTCTACCGATAGCGAGCCTGATGAATATAGCTTTACCTTGTTAGAAGGAGGTGGAATGTTCATGTCTGGCAAATCTGAAGATGGAAAGAACAAGTATGTATGCCTGCCATATGATGATATCGAAATCCCAAATATCTCGTCAATTAGAGATGCGCAAGGGACAATATATAATTTTGGAAATGGTGGAATAGATCGTACTATGTCACCAGTTATATATGTGACATCTTGGCATGCAAGTTCGGTGGTTGCAGCCAATGGAATAGATACTTTGTTGTTTAAGTATGATAATAAATGTCGTACAAACATAGAACGTCATGAAGACCATATTGTGGTTGTTGATGATTATTTTCCAGCTAATATGATGGGATATAGCGGTGGAAAGACAAAATATGAAGAGATACAAGCAACTAAGCATGATGAATATTTTGATGTGGAAGAGATGTTTAGAATGCCTGTTATTTATAAAACATTTGATAAAGAAACTAATAGTTATCAAATGGATAAAGATCACAAACTTGTACTTGATGGACGCGTTATCGATAAAGTAGAATATTTTCCAAATATTTCATATGAATACCAGCGCCTTTCTGAAATTTCTTTTAAAGGGAATAGAGTCGTTTTTACTGTTGATAAGAATAAAAATTTATGCAGTATCATCTTTAGAAATAACCAAAAACAAATAGTCAAGCATTTTGTGCTAGATTACGAATTGTCGCGTGATAGGTATTATCTCGTTAATCTCAAAGAACTATCTGCAGACGGTAAGGTGGTGTCTTATTACCATCTAAATTACAATAACACTGGCAAGGTAGCTCAACCTGGTAAGAGAGCCTATGATTTCTGGGGGTATAATAATTCTGATTTTTTACATAATGACATATCTTTGGTACCTCCAATGAAACTATATATCAATAGATACGATTCTAATATGAATTTTATATGTGATAGCTTAACGATAGGTGGAGATCCTTACAATCTGATAAAAAAAGTCAGGCATGCGGATGAGTACTATATGCAATGTGGTATGTTGTCTAGTATAGAGCATCCAACGGGTGCTAAGGAAACATTTATATGGGAAGCGAACAAAGCCAGAATTGAAGGAAAATCCAATGGTGCAGAAAGTAGTGTATTTCGAATTACAGACGAATTGGAGGGACAAAATGGAATCTATACAATGGGAGGATTGAGGATAAAGGAAATGAATATTTCGGAAAATGGTGAGTGTAAATTAAGAAGAATCTTTAAATATGGTGAGAGAGAAGATGGGGCAGGTACTACACCCATGCGAGATGGTTTTAATTATTTTGTACGTTCCCAAACTAAGATTTATGATAATAGCTTTATACGTCAAAATCTTGGTTATAGCAAATCTAGATATCGCACATTGAGTAGTACTCCAATTGTTCCGTTTACATATTATAATGGAGCGGCTGTAATGTATAATATGGTGACAGAATACACTTATTCATTCGATAAGCCTGTTGCCAAAGCTGTCTATAGGTATAAATTACCTGATGTGGCAGGTAATGACGTGTTGACAGGTTTTGATGTATGGGATTTTCATATTCATAACTATGATAAATGGTTCTCTGATTATCTTTGCTCAAAGGAGATATATAAAAACATTGGTACTGAATTCAGACTTGTGTCTTCTGATAGTTATAAATATAATATGACAACTTATCCTAAAGTAAATTATGTTATAAGAGGTCGTGAATATAGAAACGATTATTATGAGAATTTCTCTGACCAAGATTTAGAACTTATAAAACGAATCGTTAATGCAGAGTGTAAGGATTATTTTGTTATTCCAAGAGCGAAATTATTGGTGTCGCATGAGCATAAGGAAGTTATGTCTAATGGAGTAGTGATGACAGAATTGCGAACTTGTGGCTACAATAATCCTTCAGATATACGAATGACTACACTGTCTATAAGTCGTGGTGATGATAAGTATAGCATACATACTTCATATCCATCGAGTATAAATAATGGTATTTATGCAGATATGGTAAAAAAGAATATGCTAGACTATCCTGTGGAGGAACGAGTGGAACGTAATGGTAAAGTAATTTCGGCTAGATTGATGACATATATGAGCGTAGGCAATTGTTATTATCCAAATAAAATTTATACTTATACTCCTGGTTTGTCGGGATGTCCGTTTGATAGTTTTTCCAAATTTAAAGGAGCTGAAATAAATAATTTGTATGTTCCATTCCTTGATATTGAATATGTTGATGGGCGTGTCGGACATTTGACTAATCAGCAAGGAATAACTACCTACTATACATGGGACAAGGCGCGACAGTATCCTATTAAAGAGAAGAAAGTAGGAGGGAAACTTATACATGAAAGTGCTTTTACCTATATTCCTGCTGTAGGTATGACATCAGAGACAAGACCAAATAAAGATATTATTTCTTATAGCTATGATACAGCTGGAAGATTGTCTGAGATAAGGGATTGTAATGGTAAAGTCTTATGGAAATATTTGTATAAATATATTTCTGGAAATACTATTGATGGAAGAATGAATAGCAATTAATATTTTAGGTTTAAGAGAATGAAGAATCGGATATTTTCTATATTAATGTTGCTTTGCACCTTCGCATTTTTAGGTGTGAAGGCGCAGTCTGATGACCATAATTATATTGTCAAGTCCTGCATGCTCGACGAACAAGGTCTGCATAATGTTGATACGGTAGAATACTATGATGGTCTTGGTCGTAAGGAGCAAGTTGTATGCAATGGTATAAAACCTGGAAGTTCAACGTTGACTTTGCTCTCGCGAACTATTTACGATGACTTGGGAAATGAATGGAAGAAATTTCTACCAGTACCGACCTGTGGCTTGGGATACCAAACAGGCATTTCATATAAGTATGATGATCAGCAGGCTTTGTCTATCTTTGAATACGATGTCTTAGGCCGTCCAATTTTTGCCACGACTCCAGGCAGCGACATGAAAGGTAAAGGAAAAAAGCATGAGTATCTGGCAAACACCGCCAATAGTGTGAAGAAATATGTAGTCTTGGAAGATGGTACGTTGTTACCAAGAAACTATTACCAAGAAGGAGTTTTAGTATGTGAACGTATAACTGATGAGGACAATAACGTAACAGAAATCTATTCCGACCTGTTGGGGCAAAAGATTCTAGTACGGCATATCTTGGATAAAGGAACGGCGGAAACCTACTTTGTGTATAACGTCTGTGGTAAGCTGAGCTATGTCCTTCAGCCGATGTATCAGCAGGTGGCTGATTTAAATAAGTACGCCTTCCGTTATCTATACGATAATCGGGGGCGAATGATTGAGAAGGTTTTGCCTGGTTGTGAGAGGATAGTTTATACCTACGATAATGCCGATCGTTTGCTTACCATGCAGGATGGTGAGATGCGTATGAAGGGAATGGTTAGACACTATGCCTATGATGGTCTTGGCCGTCTACAGTTGCAGACACTTTATCGTGGAAATGCCTTTCTGTGTACTGAACTAAGAAACTATTACGATGGTGACTATAGTTTTGTCAGCACTCCTAGTAATGCCCTTGTTGAAAAAGTTAGAAAACTTCTGGTCTACTCTGGCGATATGGGTATCACTAGTTCTCAAAGAAAAGAATTAGGTACCACTTTCTCTTGTGTTCAAGTGCAACGTGCAAGCAATGGAACTGATATCGTTACGGCTATGTATTACGACCAGAAGGGGCGTGTTGTGGAGAAAAATACTAAATTGCTGGATAATCATCTGCGTCGTGAACAATTTATATATACTTTCACAGGCAAGGTTCAGGTACATACTATCATAGATTACAAGGACGCTCTTGAGGTGTTCCGTAGCGTGACAACAAATAACTATGATGTCACAACGGGAATTCTCACGTCAACAGATGTGAAGGTTTCCGTTAAAGGAGGTATAGCTGAGGAGAAAAAACAAACAACTTCCTTTGAGTATGATGATTATGGAAGAGTACAATCTGTTGCTCATGGAGCAGCTGTACAAGCTACAGAATATGACGTTCGAGATTGGCCCACGAGACTGGCATCTGCAAATTTCAAGGAGGAATTGGTATATACTGCGAGTTTCCATAATGGGAATGTCAGCAACATATTTTGTACAGGTCCGTATTATGATTATAGTTACGAATTTGATTATGATAGGTTAAATCGGCTGGTCTCTGCAGATTACGTTAATTTTTATGATTCTGACTTTTCCTGGACTACTCCTGATTTCAGCGAATATGTCAATTATGATTTAAATGGTAACATTACTCGTTTTCAACGTATAGGCTTCCCGGATGAAAGGGAACCATGTACCTTCTTGGATGACCTGGATATGTCTTATGAGGGTAATCAGCTGAGTACCGTTGTGGACAAAGTAAATGATAATACCTACATGACTACCAGGAACTTCATCCAGGAATCCAAGTCTCCTGCAATTTATACCTATAATGCCAATGGTGGGTTGGAAACGGATGTGAATGGTGGAATAGCCTTTATTGAATATGATAATTTCGGTTACACCAACTCCATTTACTTCCATAATGGTTGCATTGTCAATTATGTTCATACACCTGATGGGGAAAAGTTGCGTGAAACCTATACCACTTCGGTTCCTCACGTCACAAAGCCAAATGGACATCCGTTCTCCCTAGTACCTTCCGAGATACAGAGCGTTATTACCAAGGATTATTGGGGAACAGACATTATTTGCAAGAATGGCATTCCGCAGTTATTTATCTTCGACGGCGGATTTGCCGAAGTCAGAAAGTCAGGCTTGTCATGGCATTACTATGTAAAGGATCATCTTGGCAGCAACCGTGTCGTACAAGATGAACAAGGAAAGGTAGAGGCGACTTATAACTTCTATCCGTTTGGAGATAACTTTGAACATTGCGAGGAGCTGTTTACTCATGACATCGGACAACCCTTTACGTTTCAAGGCAAGGAACGGGAGACAATGTATGGTCTCAACCTATTTGACTTCGGGGCGCGTTTGCATGCACCTTTGTTGGGAAGATGGTTAAGTGTTGACCCTCTTTGTGAGAATTTCTATAGTTGGAGTCCCTATGTGTTCTGCATGGATAATCCTGTCAGAAATATGGATACTGATGGTCGGATTGTTGAAACATTTTGGGATGCGGCAAATGTGGCAATGGATGTCACAAGTTTCTCCAACAATATAAAATCTGGTAATTATCTTTCAGCCGCAGTAGATGGTGTGGCAACATTATTTGATGCAGCAGCTACAGTTGTCCCTGGTGTGCCTGGTGGGGTAGGAGCGACATTGAAAGCCTATCGCGCTACTCAGGTGGTTCATACAACCCAAACTACTAAAGCAGTTTTGCGGGCTACCAAATACAACTATCGCAGTGCTTTACAGAAAGCAACTGGTAAAATTGGTAAGGGGTATGAGGCACACCACACATTGCCGCAAAAGTATAGAAAAGATTTTGAAAAATTAGGCATTAATATAGATGAACCAGGCAATGTTGTGTGGCGTGAGTCTAATGAACACCGAAAGAAAAGTAATGCCTTGATGAAAGAGTGGAATAGTTTCATGAATAAAGGTGCACTACCGACAAAGAAACAAGTATTCCTGTTTCGAGACAAAATGGAGAAAAAATATTTCAAAACAAAATATGATACACCAAATAATTAATAATAAACTATGATTTCATTTTATTTTTTGACTCACCGTTTTAAGAGAAGTATGTTGGAAATTACTTCTGAAACATCCTATGATGTCTTGTGGAAATATTTGCTTCCATACAAGACAAAACCTCTTCCTGCTGATGTTACATTTACGGTAGCTGCGGGTAAAAAGGAATATGATATCATTCGACTATATGAAAGTAGCGTGGATTTTTTCTCTCAAAAAATCATAGATGTTCTATCTCAATTTGTCGATATGTCAGACAAATGCTATCCTATAAGAATAGAAGGGGTTGAGAAGCAATATTATATTATTTATAACCTAAAGAAATATAAGTTCTTGAATTTGGATGAGAATTTGTTTGAGGATGAACCTGGTTGCATTGACGTACAAGATGAATCGTTGCCCATTTTTAGTTTAGAAGGTACAAAATGCATAGTTGTTTCTGAAAGTATCAAAGATGCGTTATTAAAAAGCAAAGTCTCAAACATCACGTTGACAGAATGCTTCGGCTGCTCCTTAGATGAGTACGGAAAAATAAAGAAATCTAAGGTTAAACCGGAAGTTCATGTCTATAGTGACAAATAAGGTGAATGGTAAATCGAATATATTGATGTGGCTTTGTGCTAGAAAAAATGCACGTACGTCCTCTAAAATGCGACGTACGTGCATTACGACTATTGTATGTTTTGAGTCTTTAGAAATCTGAGAAGTCCTTTCTTGATAGACTCAAAGGCGAACTTTTCTATTTGGATGTCTTTTAACGGAATCCAGTAATAGGCAGCTGCATCGTCCATGGCTTCTATATGACTGAAGTCTTTAACCCTTACGATGTAGAACATGTCGAGGGTATGGACCATGAAGCTGGAATAGAGATAGAGGTTCGGAATGCTGAACTGATAGTTCATCTCGATGGCATCAAGGCCAGTTTCTTCTTTTACCTCACGTGCCATGGCCTCTTCGCCGGTTTCGTCCATATCGACAAAACCACCAGGCAAATCGAGCATGTCTTTTCCTGGCTCGTTCTTGCGGCGAACTACCAGCAGCTCATCCTTCTCGTTGAGGATGAAGGCAACGGTGGCGCTGCTCGGGTTGAGATAATAGGAGAAGCCGCAGTCCTTGCACTTCTTGCTCTTGATGTTGTTGATTTCGAAATTCGGAGAACCGCAAACGGGGCAGAACTTGAATTTATCTAAAATGTGACTCATATTATATATATTAAAGAAAAGGGTGTGTCATAAGTATCTTGCTAGGGTATATAGGTAAGGCACGGATTACACGGATTACACGGATTTATGGTGCTAATGTAAGTAAAGCGATTATAATCTCAAAAAGAATCCGTGTAATCCGTGTAATCCGTGCCTAAAACCTGCAAGAGGCAAATATTATGCCGCACCCTCCTATGTTATTAATTACCAATTGTCTGTACGGAATGGGAAGAGAGGCAGACCGCCTGCATTCGCCATGTTGCCGAGCTGGAAGTTGCGGAAGCAATAGCGCAAAGCCACTGGCTTCTTTACCTCTGGGCTGGTTACGATGATGCACTCGTTCCATCCGTCGTTGCCGCCTTCCTGCCAGAAATGCTTGGCTGTGGCAGGGTGGAACACCTTGTCCTCACCGGCTACCTCGAAGCCCTTGATGCCTTCAAAGCGGTTGTAGGCTCCATAGGTGTTGTCGAAGTGAACCTTCACGGTGTCGCCTACAATCTTCATCTCCTTGAAGGTCATGCTCTCGCAGAAGAGTCCCTTCATGCCATAGGTCTTGCTCAAGGCCTGCAGGGCAAGGCGCTCGCCCACAGGCTGCTTCTGGCATGGATGAATCTGCTCTACCTCGTATGGGTAAACCAGGTCTTCGGTGCACACGATGCCGCTGTTTGGAATCACCTTGGCGGCGTTAAACTGCTGCTCGCGGAGTTTTGGTCCCCAGTCGCCATTCACATCGCCATTATGATAAGGTGCAATCTGTACGAAATAGAATGGCAGCTCGCCCTGCTTGAAGTCTCTGCGCCATTGGGCTACGAGGTCGGCAAGGCGCTGGGTGTATTGACCTGCCGGGTCGCCCACGTTGGAGCAGCCCTGGTAGAAGAGAATTCCCTTCACACTGTAGTTGAGGATAGGATGGAAGGTTCCGTTGCCCCAGAGAAGAGGGTAGAGGAAGTCCCACTTGAACTTAGGATTCTTCGTCATCTTGATAGAGTCGAGATCTTCCTTCGTGTTCTTCTTCAGATAGTCACGGTCGAGCCAGCTCTCTACTCGGCTTCCGCCCTTGTTTGCCATCACCAGTCCCACAGGCACATTCAGCGCCTTGTTTACCACCTGTGCAAAGAAATAGCCGGTGGCAGAAGCATCGCCCACGGTTTCCGGGCTGATTACCTTCCATTCGCAGTTGGCATCGTCAAGCGGCTTGCTGCTCATCACGCTAGGAATCTTCACGTAGTGAACGCCTTTATACTGGTTGGCTGTCAATACAGCCTTGTTGTAGCCTTTCACAGGGCAGTTGCCGAATCCCTTCACCGGCATCTCCATGTTGCTCTGTCCGGCGCAGACCCATACTTCTCCTGCAAGCACATTGTTGAGAACGGTCTTCTCGCCATCGTCGAAGGTGATGGAGAGTGGGGTGTAGCTTGCCTTCGGAGTCAAGACCTTGACTGCCCACTTGCCGTCCTTGCCCGTCTGGGCAGAATAGGTTCTTGATGACCAGGAAGTGGTTACCTTGACGGTGGCTCCCGGCTTGTCCCAACCCCAGAGGTTGGCTTCTGAATCCTGCTGGATAATCATGTTGTCACCCAGGATGTGTGGCAACTTTACCTTAGCCTGCGCTCCTGTTGCAATAAGAGCCATGGCTGCCAATGCTAAAAGTTTCTTGTTCATTTTTAGTGTTTAAAGTTTATTGATGTTTGATTACTTTCGTTTTAGAATCATGTGGTATAAATGTTGTGAAGCAAGAAGTCAGGAACCGGAAAACTCCTGGTTCCTGATTTCTTGCTCCTATTTATAGTAAGTTCTTGATAGCTTCGTCCAAGTCCTTGATCTGGGCATCGCGCGCCTTCAACGTGTTGCTGCGGTCGATGAGGAAGAAGGTAGGGATGCTCTGCACATTATATAATTGCAGGCTCTGTCCCTGGATGCCACCCTCGTCGCGTACGCAGATCCAAGGCAGTGCAGCGGTGGATGTCTTCCAGAAGTGCTCGTTAGGGTCTACGGAAACCTGATAAATCTCCAAGCCTGCTGCGTGATACTTGTTGTAGAGTTCACGGAGCATCATGATGCGCTTGGTGCTCTCGCTGCTGGCAAAGAGATGGAAGTCGAGCAGTACCACCTTGCCCTTCAGGTCGGTGAGGCGGCGAACCTGTCCCTTGCTGTCCTCCATGGCGAGGTCGATGCAGCCGTTTACGCTCACCTTGCTGGCATCAATCTGCTGCTGTGCACGCTGGTTCTCGATGATGCGGATATCCTTCATGCCCTCGATGGCGATGTTGTGCAGGTTCTTGCCGCGCTCGGCGCCAGGATAGTAGGTGTCCCAACTGGTAGCCACGGCAGCAAACACTCTTACATCATCCTTGTTGTTGCGGGGATTGAAGATGAGCGAGTTCACGTTGCCCAACTGGATGGTCTGGAAAAGGGCGTAGTAGGAAGAAGCCTTCATCGGCTCCTTGAAGATGTAGTTCACCTTGATGTCCTGCTTGTAGCCATCGAGCATGCGGGCTACGATGACATCCACCGAGTCGATGCCCATGTTGGGGCTCTTGGTGATGGCGTTGATGTTGTTCTGCAGAATCATCTGCTTAATCGAAAGCTCCTTGATCTTGCTGCAGTTCTCCGAACCCTCCACCTCATATTTATAGCTCATCTGAGGATAGGATGCCTTCACCTTGACGGTCTCCGTAGAGTCGATGCTGAGGTTGATGCTCTGGTTGGCGATGCGGAGACGGTAGAACTCAGGGGTGATGGAATCCATGGCGTTCTCATCGAAGGCGAACGCACCATCTTCTCCCAGCTTCACGGAGTCGATTTTCACAGGTCCGTTCAGACTCAGGTTCTCCAGATAGAGCATCGAGTCTGTGGCTTCGGTAATGTTACCATTGATATGAAATTTCTTGTTGTTACAAGACGTAAAAGCCAGCGCAGCTACCATGATCACTGCGGCTGAATAGATTTTAGATATCTTCATTGAATTTATATTTTGCAAAATTATCGACTGCAAAGGTAGCAATAAAATTGTGAATAATACGCCTTAGATAGATAAAATAATTAAAAAAGTAGAAAAAAGTGGCCGAAATATTCGTTTATTAATAATTAAAAAGGTATCTTTGCAGCGTTTTATATATTTAGATGTTAGACAAAACAATAAGTTTTTTAATTTTCGATGAACGTAATTACAAAAAGTGTTCAGTTGCCTGATGGAAGAACCATCACAAT
>ERZ791891.744-NODE-744-length-14813-cov-14.233094_pt1 | contig 14813 bp, 8 predicted proteins | sample MGYA00510155_ERZ791891 | MGnify/ENA primary metagenome ERZ791891 (study PRJEB30046, sample SAMN00792061) | human gut metagenome | study: EMG produced TPA metagenomics assembly of the A metagenome-wide association study of gut microbiota in type 2... | reverse complement strand
GGATTTATTCGTTACAGCAGCGGCGATGCCGATGCTGCCCGTCTGTTGAAACGGGAGGGTCAGCGCGTCCCACAATCCGCGCCCGGCGATGACGGCCGGGAGCACCATGACCACGCACGTGGCGGGGAAGGCCAGCGCGTGCCGCAGCCTGACGCGCCGCGTGAGCCAGAAGAGCAGAAACACCGGCATGATGAACACGGCCTGCAGCTTGAAGGCGAACGATGCCCCGATGCTCACGACGCCAAGCACGGGGTGCCCGGCCAGCACGAGATAACCGCTCAGCACGGCGAGGGCGGCATACACACTGTCACACTGGCCCCAGAGCGCGCCGTTGAGAACGACCGTCGGCCAGAAGAGCACAAGAAAGAACGCCGCGAGCTTCCACGCCGCTTCCCGCCGGAACAGCCCCACGAGCTGCATGACCGACCACGCGAGCACGACATCAAAAAAGATGCTGAACAGCTTGATCAGGTGCAGATCGGACAGGGAGCTGCCGCTGATGAGCGCCAGAAACGTCAGGTACGGTACATTATAATTCCCCACAGGCTCCCGCAGCGCGGCAAGCCCGCCGTGCGTGCGGAAAAAATCGACCCACACGGTCAGAAACTGCGTGTAGTCGCTCGTCTCGTAATTCAGGCACAGCCCGCGCAGCACGAACGCCGCTGCCAGCAGCAGCGCCGCGCACAGGACGTGCGCCGGTTTCCGGAGCACGCCGGCGCTCCACAGCAGCACCAGCGCCAGCCCGGCCTCGGCGGCCAGCAGCAGGCAGATACGGACATCCATGGCCATCCCTCCGAAGATACAAAAAAGCGGCAGGGCGACGCGCTCCTGCCGGCGGAAAATTCACAAAATAGTGCTTGACAACCTATGCGTTGAAATGGTAAAATATCACGCTATGTGTCTTTGGGAGCGGGAGAGACTACTCCCGCAACCTACAAGCACATTTTACCGGATACGCTGCGAAAATGCAACAGGTCAAAAAAGTATTTTACAACCCCACCGGGTGTTCGCAATCTCAAAAGAAGGAGTGTTCGCCATGCCAAAGGCAGTCACCTATGGAAAAACCGAACGAATGAGCTTTGCCCGTCACGAGGAGATCCAGAGCATGCCGAATCTTCTGGAGATCCAGAAGAATTCGTACAAGTGGTTCCTCGAAGAGGGCCTGCGCGATGTGTTCAGGGATGTGGACGTCATCACCGACTACTCCGGCAACCTCGAGCTGCGCTTCGTGGACTACGCCATGGACGAGAAGCCGAAGTACACCGAGGAGGAGTGCAAAGCCCGCGACGCCACGTATGCGGCCCCGCTGAAGGTCAGCGTCCGCCTGCGCAACAAGGAGACCGAGGAGATCAAGGAGCAGGAGATCTTCATGGGCGATTTCCCGATCATGACGCCCAGCGGCACCTTCGTCATCAACGGCGCGGAGCGTGTCATCGTCTCGCAGATCGTGCGTTCCCCCGGCGTGTACTACGACAAAAAGACCGACAAGGCCTACAACTCCACCTACGGCACGACCGTCATCCCGTACCACGGCGCCTGGCTCGAGTACGAGACCGACCTCAACGACATCTTCAACTGCCGCATCGATAAAAACCGCAAGCTGCCCGTGACCTGGTTCATCAAAGCCATGGGCGCCTATAAGGCGGACAACCCGAACACCTGGCTGTCCTGCATCCCGGACATGACGACCGGCGTTGTCACGAACGAGCAGATCAAGGAAGTGTTCGACAACGACGCGCGCATCGTCGCCACGCTCGACAAGGACACCTGCAACTCCCGCGAGGAGGCGCTCGTCGAGATCTACCGCAAGCTCCGCCCGGGCGATCCCCCGACGGTCGAGAGTTCGGAGTCGCTGCTCGAGGGCCTGTTCTATGACCGCCGCCGCTACGACATTTCGAACGTCGGCCGCTATAAGTTCAATAAGAAGCTCGGTCTGCGCGGCCGTATCGCCGGCTTCGCGCTGGCGGCCCCGGTCGCCGATCCGATGACCGGCGAGATCATTGCCGAGGCGGGCGAGGTGCTCACGCGCGAGCGCGCCGAGGAGATCGCCGAGGCCGGCGTCAACGACGTCTATCTGGACGTGGACGGCAAGTCCGTCCGCGTGTTCGGCAACGGCATGGTCGACATGAAGCACTATGTCGACTTCGACCCCGCCGAGCTCGGCGTCAAGGAGCTCGTGCGCGGCGTGATCCTGCGCCAGCTCATGGAGCAGTACGAGGGCGACGCGCTCAAGGAAGCCATCGAGGAGAACCTTGACCTGCTCATTCCGAAGCACATCATCGCGGACGATATGTTCGCGTCCATCAACTACCTGTGCTGCCTGGCACACGGCATCGGCGAGCCGGACGACATCGACCATCTCGGCAACCGCCGCGTGCGCAGCGTGGGCGAGCTGCTGCAAAACCAGTTCCGCATCGGCTTCAGCCGCATGGAGCGCGTGATCCGCGAGCGCATGACGCTGCAGGATCTCGACGTGGTCACCCCGCAGTCGCTCATCAACATCCGCCCCGTGACGGCTTCCATCAAGGAATTCTTCGGCAGCAGCCCGCTGTCCCAGTTCATGGACCAGACCAACCCGCTGGCAGAGCTGACGCACAAGCGCCGTATCTCCGCCCTTGGCCCCGGCGGCCTGTCGCGTGAGCGCGCGAGCTTCGATGTCCGTGACGTGCACTACAGCCACTACGGCCGCATGTGCCCGATCGAGACGCCTGAAGGCCCGAACATCGGCCTGATCAGCTATCTCGCGTCCTACGCCCGCGTGAACGAGTACGGCTTCCTCGTGACGCCGTTCCGCCGCGTGGAGAAGGGCACCTGCCGCGTGACCGACGACGTCGAGTACATGACGGCGGACGTCGAGGATCGCTACATCGTCGCGCAGGCGAGCGAGCCGGTCGACGAAAACGGCTGCCTCATCAACGAGCGTATCACCTGCCGCCACCGCGACGAGATCGTCGAGGTCGACCGCGACCGCGTCGACTACGTCGACATTTCCCCGCGCATGATGGTCTCCATCGCAACGGCCATGATCCCGTTCCTGGAAAACGACGACGCGAACCGTGCCCTCATGGGCGCGAACATGCAGCGTCAGGCCGTGCCGCTGATGGTCACGGAGGCGCCGATCGTCGCTACCGGCATCGAGCACAAGCTGTGCGTGGACTCCGGCGTGGTCATCCTCGCCGAGGACGACGGTCTGGTCATGGCCGTCTCGGCCGACAGCGTCAAGGTGCGCTACGACAGCGGCGAGATCAAGGACTACAAGCTCATCAAGTTTGCCCGCTCCAACCAGGGCACCTGCATCAACCAGCGCCCGATCGTCGCCGTCGGCGACCGCCTGAGCAAGGGCGACGTCATTGCCGACGGCCCGGCCACCTCGCAGGGCGAGATCGCGCTCGGCAAGAACCTGCTGGTCGGCTTCATGACCTGGGAAGGCTACAACTACGAGGACGCCGTGCTCATCAACGAGCGTCTGGTCATGGAGGACGTTTACACCTCCATTCATATCGAAGAGTTCGAGTGCGACGCGCGTGACACGAAGCTCGGCCCCGAGGAGATCACCCGTGACATCCCCGGCGTCGGCGACGATGCGCTCAAGTATCTCGACGACCGCGGCATCATCTGCGTCGGCGCGGAGGTGCGCAGCGGTGATATTCTGGTCGGCAAGGTCACGCCGAAGGGTGAGACCGATCTGACCGCTGAGGAGCGCCTGCTGCGCGCTATCTTCGGCGAAAAGGCGAGAGAGGTCCGCGACACTTCGCTCAAGGTCCCGCACGGCGAGGCCGGCATCATCGTCGATGTCAAGCGCTTCACCCGCGAAAATGGCGACGAGATGTCCCCCGGCGTCAACGAGGTCGTGCGCGTCTACATCGCGCAGAAGCGTAAGATCTCCGTCGGCGACAAGATGGCCGGCCGCCACGGCAACAAGGGTGTCGTGTCCCGCATCCTCCCGCGCGAGGATATGCCGTACCTGCCGGACGGCACGCCGCTCGATATCGTCCTCAACCCGCTGGGCGTGCCTTCCCGTATGAACATCGGTCAGATGCTCGAGGTGCATCTGGGCTATGCGGCCCAGGCCCTCGGCTGGAAGGTCGCAACGCCGGTCTTTAACGGTGCCAACGAGGAGACCATCCGCGAGACGCTCAACAAAGCCGGCCTGCGCGAGGACGGCAAGAGCGTGCTGTACGACGGCCGCACCGGCCAGAAGTTTGATAACGACGTCACGGTCGGCTGGGTCTACTTCCTCAAGCTCCACCACCTCGTCGATGATAAGATCCACGCCCGCAGCACTGGCCCCTACAGCCTCGTCACGCAGCAGCCGCTCGGCGGCAAGGCGCAGTTTGGCGGCCAGCGCTTCGGCGAAATGGAAGTCTGGGCGCTCGAGGCCTACGGCGCGGCTTACACCCTGCAGGAGATCCTGACGGTGAAGTCCGACGATGTGACCGGCCGCGTGCGCACGTACGAAGCCATCGTCAAGGGCGAGAACATCCCGCAGCCGGGCGTGCCGGAGTCGTTCAAGGTGCTCATCAAGGAGCTGCAGTCCCTGTGCCTGGATGTGCGCATCCTCGACGAGAACGGCGACGAGATCGAGCTCAAGGACGACGAGGACGATTACATCCCGGGTATGCGCGATGAGATGTCCTACAAGTCCGACGATGATGAGATCACCGGCAGCGGCTTCACGATCGAGGACGTACCGGTGGAGGAAGATGACAGTCTCGGCGCGTTCGGCGATGCCGGCAACGACGATGACTACACGGACGATTCTGATAAGGAGGAGGAATAAAACATGAGCTACACCCCGTTTGATGCAATTCAGATCGGCATTGCCTCCCCTGAAATGATCCTTTCCTGGTCCTCCGGCGAAGTGAAAAAGCCCGAGACCATCAACTACCGCACGCTCAAGCCCGAGCGTGACGGCCTGTTCTGCGAGCGCATTTTCGGACCCACGAAGGACTGGGAGTGCCACTGCGGCAAGTATAAGAAGATCCGCTACAAGGGCAAGATCTGCGACCGCTGCGGCGTCGAAGTCACGCGCGCAAAGGTCCGCCGCGAGCGCATGGGCCACATCGAGCTGGCCGCGCCCGTGAGCCACATCTGGTACTTCAAGGGCATCCCGTCGCGCATGGGCCTGATCCTCGATCTGACCCCGCGCGTGCTGGAAAAGGTGCTGTATTTCGGTGCGTACATCGTCACCGACCCCGGCATGACGCCGCTGCAGCGCTGCCAGATCCTGTCTGAAAAAGAGTACCGCGACATGCGCGAGAAGTATGAGGACGATTTTGAGGCCGGCATGGGCGCCGAGGCCATCAAAAAGCTCCTGCAGCAGATCGACTGCGCCAAGCTCTCCGAGCAGCTGCGCGCCGAGCTCGAGGAGGCCAGCGGCCAGAAGAAGGCGAAGATCGTCAAGCGTCTGGAGGTCGTCGAGGCCTTCCATCGCAGCGGCAACCGCCCGGAGTGGATGATTATTGACATTCTGCCGGTCATCCCGCCCGAGATCCGCCCCATGGTCCAGCTCGACGGCGGCCGTTTCGCCACGTCCGACCTCAACGACCTGTACCGCCGCGTCATCAACCGCAACAACCGTCTCAAGCGCCTCATGCAGCTCAATGCGCCGGACATCATCGTCCGCAACGAGAAGCGCATGCTGCAGGAAGCCGTCGACGCCCTGATCGATAACGGCCGCCGCGGCCGCGCCGTCACCGGCGCCAACTCCCGCGCGCTCAAGTCCCTGTCCGATATGCTCAAGGGCAAGCAGGGCCGCTTCCGTCAGAACCTGCTCGGCAAGCGTGTCGACTACTCCGGCCGAAGCGTTATCGTCGTCGGCCCGGACCTGAAGCTCTATCAGTGCGGCGTGCCGAAGGAAATGGCCATTGAGCTCTTCCGCCCGTTCGTCATGAAAAAGCTCGTCGAGGACGGCGTTGCCAACAACATCAAGTCCGCCAAGAAGATGGTCGACAAGCAGCGCACCGAGGTCTGGGACGCACTCGAGGTCGTCATCAAGGACCACCCGGTCATGCTCAACCGTGCACCGACGCTCCACCGTCTGGGCATCCAGGCGTTCGAGCCCGTGCTCGTCGAGGGCCGTGCGCTCAAGCTGCACCCCCTGTGCTGCACCGCTTTCAACGCCGACTTTGACGGCGACCAGATGGCCATCCACGTCCCGCTGTCCGCGGAGGCGCAGGCTGAGGCGCGCATCCTCATGCTCTCGGCCAACAACCTCCTCCGCCCGCAGGACGGCCACCCCGTCACCGTGCCGACGCAGGATATGATCCTCGGCGCGTACTACCTGACCTACGTCCGCCTCGGCAAGGCCGAGAAGGGCGCCGAGCAGGTGTTCGTGACCGACGCCGGCGATACCGACCTGCCGGTCGATGAGATCGTTGACGCAGACGATTTCGTCGCCGCGCAGAAGAAGGCCGAGGCCGAGGGCAGCAAGCTCCCGAGCTATAAGCCGCTCAAGGTCTACCGCGACCCGAACGAGGCCATCATGGCCTACAACTACGGCGATGTCGGCCTGCACGCGCCGATCCTGGTGCGCGTCGCGCGCGAGGTCAACGGCGAGACGCTGCACCGCACGATCGAGACGACCGTCGGCCGCATCATCTACAACGAGCCCATCCCGCAGGACCTCGGCTATGTCGACCGTACCGATCCCGAGCACATGTTCGATCTTGAGGTCAGCTTCAAGGTTGGCAAGAAGCAGCTCGGCAAGATCATCGACCGCTGCATCGAGAAGCACGGCTTCACCGTTGCGACCGAGGTGCTCGATAACGTCAAGGCCCTTGGCTACAAGTACTCCACCATCGGCGCCATCACGATCTCCATCGCGGACATGACCGTCCCGGAGGAGAAGAAGACCCTCATCTCCGCCACGGAGAAGAAGGTCATCGCGATCGAGAAGAAGTACAAGCGCGGCTTCATCACCGAGGACGAGCGCTACCGTCTGGCCGTGTCCGAGTGGGAAAAGACCACGAAGGACGTCACCTCGGCCCTGCAGAACTGCCTCGATGAATTTAACCCCATCTATATGATGGCGGACTCCGGCGCCCGTGGTTCCATGGCGCAGATCCGTCAGCTCGCCGGCATGCGCGGCCTGATCGCGAACACCGCCGGCAAGACCATCGAGATCCCGATCAAGGCCAACTACCGTGAAGGCCTGTCCGTCCTCGAGTACTTCATCTCGTCCCGAGGCGCCCGTAAGGGCCTGGCCGACACCGCACTGCGTACCGCCGACTCCGGTTACCTGACCCGCCGTCTGGTCGACGTCTCGCAGGATGTCATCATCCGCGAGGAGGACTGCGGCACGACCGACGGCATCATGGCCCGCGCCGTGTTCGACAAGGGACAGGAAGTCCAGAGCCTCGGCGAGAGCATCCACGGCCGCTACCCGGCCGAGCCCGTCGTGTCGCCCAAGACCGGCGAAGTGCTGTTCGATACCGACCATATGCTCATGCCCAACGATGCCAAGGTGCTCGCCGAGCACGGCATCGAGGAGGTCAAGATCCGCAGCGTCATGACCTGCGAGGCGCGCAGCGGCGTCTGCGCCAAGTGCTACGGCATCAACCTGGCCATCGGCCAGCCGGTCAACGCCGGCGAGGCGGTCGGCGTTATCGCCGCTCAGTCCATCGGCGAGCCGGGCACGCAGCTGACCATGCGTACGTTCCACACCGGCGGCGTCGCCGGCGACGATATCACGCAGGGCCTTCCGCGTGTTGAGGAGCTGTTCGAGGCGCGCAAGCCGAAGAAGATGGCCACCCTCGCCGAGATCCCCGGCGTCATCACCATCGAGGAGACGAAAAAGACCTCCATCTACGCCGTCACGATCACGAACCCGGTCGACGGCGAGACCGTCACGTACAACCTGCCGTACTCTTCCGGTATCCTCGTTGCCAACGGCGACACGGTCACGAAGGGCCAGCCGCTCTCGAGCGGCGCGTACAGCCCGCACGACGTGCTGCGCATCTGCGGCGTGGACGCCTGCCAGCAGTATATCATTCAGGAGGTCCAGAAGGTCTACCGTCAGCAGGGCGTTGACATCAACGATAAGCACATCGAGATCATCGTCCGTCAGATGATGCGCAAGGTCCGCGTCGATGATTCCGGCAGCACGGACCTGCTGTCCGGCGCCATCGTGGACCTGCACGAGTTCCGCGCGGCCAACCGCGCCATCGCCGAGCGCATCGCAGCAGGGGAGACCGACCTCGTGCCCGCAACGGCCGAGCATGTCCTCATGGGCATCACGAAGGCGTCGCTCGCCACGGAGAGCTTCCTGTCGGCCGCGTCCTTCCAGGAGACCACGAAGGTGCTCACCGACGCTGCCATCAAGGGCAAGATTGACCACCTCGTCGGCCTGAAGGAGAACGTCATCATCGGCAAGCTCATTCCTGCCGGCAGCGGCCTTGCCTGCTACCGCAACTTCGAGACGAATGAGGAGCCGGCGGCTCCCGCGGAGCCCGAGGACGACGGCGTGGATCTGTCCGATCTCGCCAACATCTCCAACGCGCTTTAAACGGCCGAATACCAACCGTTTCACCGGGATATGCCTGCATATCCCGGTGAAATTTTCGCTTCCGACTTGAATAAAAATGCTTGACGAATCTTGTGCAATATGCTAAAATCCTATTTTGCGTGGGCGTGCGCCCACGGATTTGTCACGCCTGTGTAAAAAGCACAAAAATGGCCGGGATTTCCTGAAAATTTTCCGGCAGAATCACGGTTTATCCGGTGCTGTTTTCTGGCATCGTATAAATAGATCCATTTTCGAGGAAAGGAGGAAAACCATGCCTACTTTTAACCAGTTGGTGAGAAAGGGCAGAGAGAAAGTCACCTACAAGTCCACGTCTCCCGCCATGCAGAAGGGCCTCAACACCCTGAAGAACCGCGAGACCAATCTGAGTGCTCCTCAGAAGAGAGGCGTCTGCACTGCCGTGCGTACCTCTACCCCCAAGAAGCCGAACTCCGCGCTTCGTAAGATCGCCCGTGTGCGTCTGACCAACGGCTACGAGGTAACCGCCTACATCCCGGGCATCGGTCACAACCTGCAGGAGCATAGCGTCGTTATGATCCGCGGCGGCCGTGTCAAGGACCTTCCTGGCGTTCGTTACCACATCATCCGCGGCACGCTCGATACGCAGGGCGTTTCCGGACGTATGCAGGCCCGTTCCAAGTACGGTGCCAAGCGGCCGAAGGCAGGAAAGAAGTAAGTTCCAACAGCAAGTTTTGCCCTGTTGTTAACTGATATATATGTATTCGTTAACCCCGGGGCGCAGACGGAGATGCACCGCATCTTCGAGTACCTGTGAAGTCATTTTTTAATGAAGGAGGGAAGTATAGTGCCCAGAAGAGGTAACGTTCCCAAAAGAGAAATTTTGCCGGATCCGATGTACAACAGCGTTCTGGTGACCAAGCTCATCAACAGCGTGATGCTCGACGGCAAAAAGGGTGTTGCTCAGAAGGTCGTGTACGATGCTTTTGACATCATCAAGGAAAAGACTGGCAAGGAGCCGCTCGATGCGTTTACCGAAGCCATGAACAACATCATGCCGAGCCTCGAAGTCAAGGCCCGCCGCGTCGGCGGCGCGACCTACCAGGTTCCTATGGAAGTGCGTCCTGAGAGACGCCAGACGCTCGGCCTGCGCTGGCTGACCGGCTATGCCCGCAAGCGCAGTGAAAAGACCATGAAGGAGCGCCTCGCAGGCGAGATCATGGATGCCTGCAACAACACCGGCGCTGCTGTGAAGAAGCGCGAAGACACGCACAAGATGGCCGAGTCCAACAAGGCGTTCGCACACTTCCGCTGGTAATCTTCCGACTAGGAGCTATCAATTATGCCCAGACAATATTCCCTTGAAAACACAAGAAACATTGGCATCATGGCGCACATCGACGCCGGTAAGACGACCACGACGGAACGTATTCTGTTCTACACGGGCGTCAACCACAAGCTCGGTGAGACCCATGAAGGCACCGCCACCATGGACTGGATGGCGCAGGAGCAGGAGCGCGGCATCACGATCACGAGCGCTGCGACCACTTGCTTCTGGAAGGGCAACCGCATCAACATCATCGACACCCCGGGCCACGTCGACTTCACCGTTGAGGTCGAGCGCAGCCTGCGCGTGCTTGATGGCTGCGTGACGGTCCTTTGTGCCAAGGGCGGCGTGGAGCCGCAGTCCGAGACGGTCTGGAGACAGGCTGACCACTACAATGTTCCCCGCATGATCTACATCAACAAGATGGACATCATGGGCGCGAACTTCTACAACGTTGTCGACATGGTGCACGAGCGCCTGCGCTGCAACGCTGTTCCGATCCAGCTGCCGATCGGTTCCGAGGCGGACTTCCGCGGCATCATCGACCTGATCGAGATGAAGGCGGACGTCTACTACGACGATCTTGGCAAGGATATGCGCGTCGAGGAGATCCCCGAGGACATGCGCGCCGAGGCTGAAGAGTACCGCACGCAGCTCCTTGAGGCCGTCGCCGATTTCGATGACGAGATCATGGAGATGTATCTGGAAGGTGAGGAAGTCCCCACCGAAAAGATCAAGGCGGTCATCCGCGAGGCCACGACGCAGGTCAAGTTCGTCCCGATCGTGTGCGGCACGTCCTACAAGAACAAGGGCGTGCAGAAGCTGCTGGACGCCATCGTCGATTATATGCCGTCCCCGCTGGACATCCCGCCGATCACCGGCACGGTGCCCAAGACGGATGAGGTTGAGCACCGCGCCGCGGACGATTCCGCGCCGTTCTCCGCTCTGGCCTTCAAGATCATGACCGACCCGTACGTCGGCCGTCTGGCGTTCTTCCGTGTCTATTCCGGCACGATCGAAGCCGGCAAATCCGTCCTGAACTCCACCAAGGGCCAGCGCGAGCGTCTGGGCCGCATCCTTTTGATGCATGCCAACCACCGCGAGGATATCACGCAGGTCTATTCCGGTGACATCGCGGCGGCGGTCGGCCTCAAGAATACGACGACCGGCGACACGCTCTGCGACGAAAAGTACCCGATCGTGCTCGAGTCGATGGAGTTCCCGGAACCGGTCATCCGCGTAGCAATCGAGCCCAAGACCAAGGCCGGGCAGGAGAAGATGGACATCGCCCTCGGCAAGCTTGCCGAGGAAGACCCCACCTTCAAGGCCTACACGGACGAGGAAACGGGCCAGACCATCATCGCCGGCATGGGCGAGCTCCATCTGGAGATCATCGTCGATCGCCTTCTGCGCGAGTTCCGCGTCGAGGCGAATGTCGGCAGACCTCAGGTCTCCTATAAAGAGACCATCACCAAGGCCGCTACGGTGGACACGCGCTACGCGCGCCAGACCGGCGGCAAAGGCCAGTTTGCACACGTCAAGCTCATGGTGGAACCCAACGAACCCGGCAAGGGCTACGAGTTCATCAACCAGATCACCGGCGGTGCGATCCCGAAAGAGTTTATCCCCTGTGTGGATCAGGGCATCCAGGGCGCGATGCAGGCCGGCGTGCTTGCGGGCTACGAGGTCGTGGACGTGAAAGTCACGCTGCTCGACGGCTCGTATCACGAGGTCGACTCGTCCGAGATGGCGTTTAAGATCTGCGGCAGTATGGCATTCAAGGAGGCCTGCCAGAAGGCTGGCCCGACGCTCCTCGAGCCCATCATGAAGGTCGTCGTTACGGCGCCGGAAAGCTATATGGGCGACGTCATGGGCGATATCAATGCCCGCCGCGGTCAGATCGCCGGCACGGACATCCGCAACGGTGCGGCGATCGTCACTGCAAACGTGCCGCTGGCATCCATGTTCGGCTATGCGACCGACCTGCGCAGCAAAACGCAGGGCCGCGCGACCTACAGCATGGAGCCCAGCCACTTCGTAGAGCTGCCGAAGTCTCTTCAGGAGAAGATCATCCACGGCAGCAACTGACCTGCGCAACCGGCACAATGTGCCTTATAAGAGAGTAAGTCACGACATTATTTTAGAATTAGGAGGATATTCTAATGGCAAAGCAGATGTACAATAGAACCAAGCCCCATGTCAATATCGGCACCATCGGCCATATCGACCACGGCAAGACCACCCTGACCGCTGCGATCACCAAGGTTCTGTCCCTGGCTGACCCGAACAGCGCCGAGTTCGCCGCCTACGACCAGATCGATAAGGCTCCGGAAGAAAAGGCTCGTGGCATCACGATCAACACCGCTCACGTTGAGTACCAGACCGACGACCGCATCGGCGCCGACGGCACCGAGATCAAGGGCCGCCACTATGCGCACGTTGACTGCCCGGGCCACGCCGACTATATCAAGAACATGATCACCGGCGCTGCTCAGATGGACGGCGCGATCCTCGTTATCGCTGCTTCCGATGGCCCGATGGCTCAGACCCGTGAGCACCTGCTGCTCGCCCGTCAGGTTAACGTTCCGTACGTTCTGGTGTTCCTGAACAAGGTCGACCAGGTCGACGATCCCGAGCTGCTTGAGCTCGTTGAGATGGAAGTCCGCGAGCTGCTCGACAAGTACGACTTCCCGGGCGACGACACCCCGATCATCAAGGGCTCCGCTCTGAACGCTCTGATCTCCGAGTCCACCGATCCGAAGGCCCCCGAGTATGCCTGCATCTGGGAGCTCATGGACGCTGTTGACACCTGGATCAAGACTCCGGACCGCGCTGCTGACAAGCCGTTCCTGATGCCCATCGAGGACGTGTTCACCATCTCCGGCCGCGGCACCGTCGTTACCGGCCGTGTCGAGCGTGGCGTTGTCAAGGTTGGCGATAAGGTTGAGATCGTCGGCATCAAGGACACCCAGGAGACCACCGTCACCGGCACCGAGATGTTCCACAAGACCCTCGAGTTCGCCGAGGCTGGCGACAACGTCGGATGCCTGCTCCGCGGCATCGACAAGAAGGGCGTTGAGCGTGGCCAGGTTCTCGCTGCTCCGAAGTCCATCCACCCCCACACCAAGTTCAAGGGCCAGGTTTACGTCCTGTCCAAGGAAGAGGGCGGCCGTCACACCCCGTTCTTCAACAACTACCGTCCCCAGTTCTACTTCCGTACCACCGACGTGACCGGCGTCATCAGCCTCCCCGAGGGTGTTGAGATGTGCATGCCCGGCGATAACGTCGACATGGACGTCGAGCTGATCACCCCGATCGCGATCGAGGTCGGCCTGCGCTTCGCTATCCGTGAAGGCGGCCGTACCGTTGGTTCCGGTGTTGTCATCGCCATCAACGAGTAATTCCAGCTTTCTGAATTCCTCTCCGGCTTCGGCCGGGGAGGAATTTTTTGTTTTTCGATAAAAATGCGTTTTTAATAATTGCTTCCTATATTTCGTGGTGAAAAAAGACTCCGGGCACCGCATCGATGGGATGCGGGCGCCCGTGTCCGACATTTTGCCGGCACCTTATCCATGTATGCTTGCTTGGAACTCAAAGGAGGCAAAATCCTATGAAACAAATGCGCAAGACGTTGAGTCTGATATGGCCCTCGTGCTGGTATTCAGTCTCGCTGCGGTCCCGGCTTTCGCAGCAGACACGGAAGCGGAGAGCAGCACATCCGACACGGCCTATGGCCAGCTGCACAACGGTCTGCTCAGCGAGATCCTGAGCCAGATTGGCATCGCGAACGACGATAACTTTATCCACGGCATCGTCGGCGACATCGCGGCCGGTACGCTCAGCGAGGATCAGGCATCCGCCATGGTCGATCAGCTCGCTGCGACTGGAAAGATCAGCCTGACGGACATCACGACCCTCCTTGGTAGCCTGATGGACAGCGGCTTGCTCGATGTCAGCACGGCGGCCCAGCTGCTCTACGAGCTCATGACCGAGCAGGCGCACAAGCAGTATGACCGCAGCGACAACGGCTTCAGCGATGTTCCGGCCGGCCAGTGGTACACGGTCGCGGTCAGCACACTGGCCAACGTCGGCGCCATTACCGGCTGCAGCAACGGCACCTTCCAGCCGGGAAAGTCGATCAGCCGCGCGGAATTCGTGACCATCCTCACCGGGATCTATGGTGAGAACACATCCAAAGGCATGCCGTTTTCCGATGTGGGCCACACCTATACGGAGCTGGCCGGCATCGAGCGCTGGACGGCACTCGCCTGACCCCCAAAAACAGCAAACTCCCGGCACATCCGTGCCGGGAGCTTTTTCGCCCCTTTATCGCAGACCGTGCATGAAGCCGTCCATGGCCGTCGCGTGGATGTCGCCGCCGATGACGCGGTTGCGGTAGACAAACAGCTGCGCGAGCACGGTGTCCGTCGAGCCCTCGTAGTTCGTCACGCGGTAGGTATAGGCCGTGCATGTCTCGCCGGCGTAGGTGGACAGGTCAAAGCCCTGCTGCTTTTGCAGGGCGTTGTAATCGCCGAACACGCCGCTGAACACGCGCGGAATCACGATCTCCTGCATCGTTTCGGTCGCGGGGTCCGCCTCCCAGCCGAGCGCCTGCAGATAGGCGATGCGCCCGTCGGTCGTCGTGACGTTGTAGTGCGCCGAGAGCACGCCGTCATTGCTGCGCCAGATAACGGCCAGCGCCAACAGCATGGCCAGACCGATGAGCGCGAACACGACGGTCCGTCTTGTCCAGTGAAAGGATTTGAGCTTCATAACCACACCTCGGAACAAGCCTATTCAAATTTGCCGCCGGATATGTTATAATAAAGCCAAATGTCCGCAAAGGAGGGGCGCGCGTGATCCGTCTGGACAAATATCTGGCCGATACCGGCGCCGCTTCCCGGCGCGAGGCCAAGGCGTATATCCGCCGCGGCGAGGTCACGGTCGACGTATATAATAGCTCAGATAGTTCTTTGCTATTGTTTGAAGCAGTTTACAAATACG
>ERZ791891.743-NODE-743-length-14831-cov-2.732472_pt1 | contig 14831 bp, 11 predicted proteins | sample MGYA00510155_ERZ791891 | MGnify/ENA primary metagenome ERZ791891 (study PRJEB30046, sample SAMN00792061) | human gut metagenome | study: EMG produced TPA metagenomics assembly of the A metagenome-wide association study of gut microbiota in type 2... | reverse complement strand
CTGTTTCCGTGCGTGTAGGCGCAGGTGTGGTGTGGGATGATTTTGTGGCATATTGTGTAGAACACGGGTGGTATGGAGCTGAAAATCTTTCACTCATTCCCGGCGAGGTAGGTGCAAGCGCTGTGCAGAATATCGGAGCCTACGGCGTGGAAGTAAAGGACTTGATAACAACCGTGGAAACGGTGAACATTCAGGGGCGGGAACGCGTTTATTCTGTTGAAGAATGTGGCTATGCCTATCGCAACAGTATCTTCAAACGTCCTGAGAACAAATCCGTTTTTGTGACTCATGTCTGCTTCCGGCTTAGTAAAGAGGAACATTATATGCTCGATTACGGAACGATTCGTCAGGAACTTGAAAAATATCCTGCGCTGACTTTGCCTGTCGTCCGGAAAATCATTATTGACATTCGTGAGGCTAAGTTGCCCGACCCGAAAGTAATGGGAAATGCCGGTAGTTTCTTTATGAACCCGATTGTGCCGAGGGAGAAGCTGGAAGCTTTACAGCAGGAATATCCGGGAATGCCCTACTACGAACTGCCGGAAGGACGGGTGAAGATTCCCGCCGGCTGGATGATCGATCAGTGCGGGTGGAAAGGGAAAGCCTTAGGTCCGGCGGCTGTACACGATAAGCAAGCCTTGGTGCTGGTGAATTGCGGTGGAGCGAAAGGTAGTGATATAATTGCGCTTTCGGATGCGGTGCGGGCTTCTGTCCGTGAGAAGTTCGGCATAGATATACATCCGGAAGTAAATTTCGTCTGAAAGAAATGAAAATAAGAATACTTGGAAGTGGAACATCGACGGGAGTCCCTCAGATTGGCTGTACGTGTCCGGTCTGTACTTCTGCCGACCCGAAAGATAACCGGTTGCGCACGTCTGCTATTGTAGAGACAGGCGATGCACGGATACTGATTGACTGCGGTCCCGATTTTCGGACGCAGGTCTTACGCCTGCCTTTTGAAAGGATAGACGGTGTGCTGATTACTCACGAACATTATGACCATGTGGGCGGGCTGGATGATTTGCGCCCGTTCTGCCGTTTCGGTTCTGTGCCTATCTATGCGGAACAATGCGTGTCGGACGCTTTGCGCTTGCGTATGCCCTACTGTTTTGTAGATCATCGCTATCCGGGTGTTCCCGATATTCCTTTGCAGGAAATATCGGTCGGGCAGAAATTCTTTATAAATACTACGGAGGTCATACCTTTGCGTGTGATGCACGGGCGGCTGCCGATTCTGGGTTACCGCATCGGACAGCTCGGCTACATCACCGATATGCTGACTATGCCCGAAGAATCGTATGAACAATTAGCCGGAATAGATGTTTTGATAGTGAATGCACTACGGATAGCCCCGCATCCCACACATCAGGATTTGGAGGAGGCGTTGGCGGTTGCGCAGCGCATTCGGGCGAAGAAAACATACTTTATACACATGAGTCATGATATGGGCTTGCATGCAGAGGTGGAACGGAAACTCCCGGAGAATATTCACCTGGCATACGACGGATTGGAAATCCTTCTTTGATTTCCGGTGAAATATTTAGCAAAAGTTTTGTTTTCTTTGTAGAAATTATTATTTTTGCACTTAGCCGATAAACAGCGAATATTATGAAACTTCGTACGATAGTGAAAATAGCGATCACTTCTTCTGTTGTACTTTTGTGCGCAGGTTTCGCTTTGTACTCTTTTTTCAGGCTGTCGGCCGCCGAAGGAAAAAAGGATTTCAATCTCTACGAATTGGTTCCGCCCTCTGCTTCGGCAGTTTTTGTCACTGATGACATACTGGAATTTGTGGCGGAAGTAGACGATCTGGCTTGTAGTAAAAATCAGCAATATCTTCATGTATCCAAACTGTTTTCGTATCTGAAACAGTATCTTTATACCCTTCAGGAAGAAGCGCCTCACGGATTGAGCCGGCAAATGAATCAAATGTTGATTAGTTTTCATGAGCCGGACAATATTCATAACCAGGTGCTATATTGCAGATTGGGGGAGGGCGACCGGCAACTGATTGACCGTTTCGTGCAGAAGTATGTCTCATCTCTTTATCCACCGAAAACTTTCAAATATAAGGGAGAGGATATAACGATTTATCCTATGGCGGACGGGGATTTTCTGGCATGCTACCTGACATCCGATTTTATGGCTTTGAGTTATCAGAAGAAGTTGATAGAAACCGTTATTGATGCTCACAAGACCGGAAAATCATTGGCGGACGATCCTACCTTTGCAGAAGCGGCTACCCCGAAGAAAAGTCCGGCGGTTGCCACTGTTTATGCCCATTTGGAAGGTATGATGGGCTGGACGGAGTTTGATATGAAGCTGCGGGATGATTTCATTTATTTTACGGGTGTCTGTCACGAAACGGATACTTGCTTCACGTTTATGAATGTGCTTCGTCAGCAGGAATCAGTGGAAGGATTTCCGGGTGAGGCATTGCCTTCCACCGCTTTCTATTTCACTAAACAGGGAGTCACGGACTGGGCATCTCTGCTTTCTTATGGAGATATGCAGGAGACGGGCGTTCGTACCAGTGACGTGCGGAATAGGAATCGGGAGTTGTCTCATTATCTAATGGAGAATGCCGGACAGGAACTGGTTGCCTGTCTTTTCCAGCGTGAAGATACGTTGCAGGAAGCGGCGGCGGTTCTGAGCCTGTCGGTGTCGGACGTGACGGAAGCGGAACGGATGCTGCGATCTCTTATCAACACCGTTTCTGCCGAAGAACGGGGAAAAACACCCCTGATAACTTTTTGTTATACTGCCAATAAAGCTTACCCCGTCTATCGCCTGCCTCAAACAACGTTGTTTACGCAACTAACTGGTTTTGCCGAACCGACATCGCATACATACGCCACATTTTATGAAGGGCGTTTGCTGTTGGCGCCCGATGAAAATAGTCTGTCCCGTTACATACGCCAGTTGGATAAAGGCGAGGTGCTCAATGGAGCGATAGCATACCAGACAGGAATGGATAACTTGTCCGATTCCTACCATTTCATGTTAATGGCAGACTTCGATCATCTGTTTCATCAGGCAGCAAAGCAAATTCATTTCGTGCCGGATTTCTTCCTGCGCAACTCCGAATTTTTTCGTAATTTTATACTCTTTGCCCAGTTTACTTGTGCTGACGGAGTGGTATATCCCAATATTGTTTTGCGGTATAAATCGGAGTAAAATCCATTCGGAAAACTCATCTGAAAGGCTGTTTTTCTATACGGAAAAAGGACGTTCTCGAACAGGAATATCCTGACTGGAAGAGTGGAAAAAACTATGGAAAAACAACGGAAAACCTGCAAAAAACAAATAAAAAAAATATCGCTCTTTTTTCGAAAAATAAAACTTCTGAAACGCCTTCTGGCAGGGCGCGAAAACCGAACCATAACCGAACCATAAGCCAAGAGAAGAGAGTATAAGAGAAAGAATAGAAACAGAAAGAAAAAGAAAGATAAAACTGCTGTTGCTGTTGCTGGTTGAATTTTTTTCGGGGGAACTGCTGTTGCTGATATTGCTTTGTTTCTTCCGTAAGTCATGGGCGGATTTTTCCCGTCCCGCAGCGGAGCGTCGTCCGGCCCCGGGATGAAGAACGCTTAGCCCACGGCGGAATCTTTACAAAGTGCGGGTATAAAAAAACTCCCGGCAAGAATCATTCTCACCGGGAGTTTTTTATCTGTATCGTCAAGCGGAATACTTTCGGCTTAGAAAGGCAGATCGTCCTTGGCATCACCCGGAGTAAATTCCGGAGTAGCGGCAGGAGCCGGAGGAGGAACGGGAGCACCCGGAGCCATTGGAGCACCTGCGCCTACACGCTCCACTTTCCATGCACGGATACTGTTGAACCAACGGTCGTTCCACTGGCGGGCGTCAACGTCGAATGATACGGTCAGTTCTTCGCCCATTTGAATGTTGAACTGCTCGATTTTGTCTGCGCCAAACACGTCGAAACACATTTTACGCGGATATTGGTCATGGTTTTCGATTACGTACTCTTGTGATTTCCACTCGTTGCCGCTAGTTTTTGAAACTCCGCCTCTCGGAGAGAGGATAGCGATGATTTTTCCTGTAAATTCCATTGCAATAATTTTAAATTCTGCGGCGAAGTTACAATTTTTTAGTAATATCCTTCACACAAAGCCTGTTTTTTTCTTTTGTTTTTATTGGGCAGCCCAAATCTTTTTTCGTAACTTTGTGCGATAGAACATTTAAAACTTAAATACACGAAAATATATGAAATTTATCGTTTCAAGTACTGCTCTTTCCAGCCATTTACAGGCTATCAGCCGTGTGATTAATTCAAAAAATGCGCTGCCTATTCTCGATTGTTTCCTCTTCGAACTGGAAGACGGAACATTGTCTGTGACTGTATCTGACAGTGAAACTACAATGGTTACTACCGTAGAAGTGAATGAAAGCGATACCAACGGGCGTTTTGCCGTAGTAGCGAAAACTTTGCTCGACGCACTGAAAGAAATTCCGGAACAACCTCTCACGTTCTTGATCAATCCGGACAACTACGAAATAACAGTGCAGTACCAGAATGGGAAATACAGCCTAATGGGACAGAATGCGGACGAATTTCCGCAATCGGCTACATTGGGTGACAACGCAGTTCGTGTGGAAATGGAAGCGGAAGTGTTGCTGGGGGGAATCAACCGCTCGGTCTTCGCTACTGCCGACGACGAACTCCGCCCGGTGATGAACGGTATTTATTTCGATATTACAACAGAAGATATCACAATGGTGGCTTCGGACGGCCACAAGCTGGTACGTTGCAAGACGCTGGCTGCCAAGGGTAACGAACGTGCTGCTTTCATCCTTCCCAAAAAACCGGCTACATTGCTCAAAAACCTTCTGCCGAAGGAACAAGGCTCTGTGACGATCGAATTTGATGAACGCAACGCTGTGTTTATGCTCGATAGCTATCGCATGGTATGCCGTTTGATCGAAGGACGCTATCCGAACTACAACTCTGTAATTCCGCAGAACAACCCGCATAAAGTGACGGTCGACCGGCAACAGTTGATCGGAGCTTTGCGCCGTGTGTCTATCTTCTCGTCACAGGCCAGCAGCTTGATTAAACTTCGTATGCAGGAAAACCAGATTGTGATTTCCGCACAAGATATCGACTTCTCCACTTCTGCCGAAGAAACACAAGTCTGCCAGTATGCAGGTGCGGCAATGAGCATCGGATTCAAGTCTACATTCCTAATCGACATTCTTAACAATATTTCGGCAGACGAAGTTGTTATCGAACTTGCCGATCCTTCACGTGCCGGTGTCATCGTACCGGTGGAACAGGAAGAAAATGAAGACCTGCTGATGTTGTTAATGCCGATGATGTTGAACGATTAATATACATTTCACGACAGAGGACACGGAGGACACAGAGGATAATTTGAATGACATTCCTTTCATTTACTCTCTATGTCCTCCGCGTCCTCTGTTGTGAAACAAAATGAATAAAAATGAAATTAAATCTGAAAAACCCTATTGTCTTTTTCGATCTTGAGACGACAGGAACCAATATCAACACAGACCGAATCGTTGAAATCTGTTATTTGAAAGTTTACCCGAACGGGAATGAGGAAGCGAAAACTCTGCGCATCAATCCCGAAATGCACATCCCCGAAGCATCTTCCGCCGTGCATGGCATTTATGACGCTGACGTGGCGGATTGCCCGACTTTCAAGGAAGTGGCAAAGAATATTGCCCGCGACATTGAAGGATGCGACCTGGCCGGATTCAATTCCAACCGTTTTGATATTCCTGTGCTGGCAGAAGAATTTCTGCGTGCCGGGGTGGACATTGATATGAGCAAACGTAAATTTGTGGATGTACAGGTGATATTTCATAAAATGGAACAACGTACCCTGTCCGCAGCCTACAAGTTCTATTGCGAGAAGAATCTGGAAGATGCGCACACTGCCGAAGCGGATACACGGGCTACATACGAGGTGCTGAAGGCACAGCTCGACCGTTATCCGGATCTTCAGAATGACATCGCATTCCTTGCCGATTATTCCAGTTTCAGCAAAAACGTAGATTTTGCAGGACGTATGGTTTACGATGATAATGGAACGGAAGTGTTCAACTTCGGAAAGTATAAAGGAATGTCGGTAGCCGAGGTGTTGAAGAAAGACCCCGGATATTACAGTTGGATTTTGAATAGTGATTTCACGCTGAATACGAAGGCGGCCTTGACTAAGATCCGCTTGCGTGAAATGAGTAATTTGATTACAAAATAATGCTAAAAGGAAAAAAGATAATTCTTGGAATTACCGGCAGTATTGCCGCATATAAGGCTTGCTATATCATCCGCGGACTTATCAGGCAAGGAGCGGAAGTGCAGGTTGTGATTACTCCGGCGGGAAAAGAATTTATTACTCCCATTACTCTATCGGCTTTGACCAGCAAACCGGTCATCAGTGAATTCTTTGCCCAACGTGACGGAACGTGGAACAGCCACGTTGACCTCGGACTGTGGGCAGATGCGATGCTGATAGCTCCCGCCACTGCCTCTACCATTGGCAAAATGGCAAACGGGATAGCTGATAATATGCTGATAACGACCTATCTTTCGGCGAAAGCTCCGGTGTTTGTAGCTCCGGCTATGGACCTCGATATGTATGCTCATCCTGCCACTCAGAAGAATCTGGAGATACTTCGTTCTTACGGCAATCATATTATCGAGCCGGGTACGGGTGAGCTTGCCAGTCATCTTGTAGGGAAGGGACGTATGGAGGAACCGGAGAATATCATCCGTGTGCTGGATGAATTTTTTTCTGCAAACGGTGAGCTGCAAGGTAAGAAAATAATGATTACAGCCGGGCCGACTTATGAGAAGATTGACCCTGTCCGTTTTATCGGCAACTATTCTTCCGGAAAAATGGGGTTTGCCCTCGCGGAAGAATGTGCACGTCGTGGAGCGCAGGTGACACTGATAGCGGGACCCGTGCAACTGAAAACACAACATTCCCGCATTCGTCGCATTGATGTAGAGTCTGCCGGCGAAATGTTGGTAGCGTCGAAAAAATACTTTGCCGAAGCCGATGCAGGTATTCTTTGTGCGGCAGTAGCCGATTTCCGTCCGGAGGTGGTAGCCGATAAGAAAATTAAACGTGAGAAGGAGGAAGAACTGACTCTGCATCTTCAGGCAACCGAAGATATTGCGGCAAGTCTGGGAGCGTTGAAAGGTAAGAATCAGTTGTTGGTAGGCTTTGCCCTCGAAACGAACAATGAACAGCAGAATGCCGAAGGAAAGCTCGAACGCAAGAACTTCGACTTCATTGTACTTAATTCGCTCAATGATGCGGGAGCCGGATTCCGTTACGATACGAATAAAATAAGTATAATAGACAGAAAAGGCCGTACTGACTACCCCCTGAAATCAAAAACGGAAGTAGCTCAAGATATTATCGATCGTCTGTCTGATGAATTGAAACTCTTAATTCTCAACCCTTAACTTTCACTGATTCAAATGTTACGTTCATTATACATTCAGAATTACGCATTGATAGAGAAACTGGACATCAGTTTTGAAACTGGCTTTTCCGTTATAACAGGTGAAACGGGGGCCGGAAAGTCAATTATTCTGGGAGCAATCGGTCTGTTGCTTGGGCAGCGGGCGGATATGAAGGCCATTCGCCGGGGGGCTTCCAAATGTGTAATAGAGGCACGTTTTGATATTTCAGCGTATGGTATGCGCCCGTTCTTTGAGGAGAACGAGCTGGAATATGATGAGGAGTGCATCTTGCGCCGTGAAGTGCAGGCATCCGGTAAAAGCCGAGCATTTATTAATGATACTCCCGCATCTTTGGTGCAGGTAAAAGAGTTGGGCGAACAGTTGATTGATGTACATTCGCAACATCAGAACCTGTTGCTCAATAAGGAAGGGTTTCAGTTGAATGTGCTCGACATTCTTGCACATAATGATGCGGCACTGGAGAAATATCACTCTCGTTATGCCGGGTGGAAACAGACTGAAAGAGAGCTGTCCGAGTTAATGGAACTGGCTGAGAAAAGCCGTGCCGATGAAGATTATATCCGTTTTCAACTGGAGCAGCTTGAAGAAGCTCATCTTGCCGAAGGAGAGCAGGAGGAACTGGAACAAGAGGCTGAAATGTTAAGTCATGCGGAGGAGATCAAGGCGGGGCTTTATCGGGTGGAACAGTCTTTTGCTTCGGACGAAGGAGGATTGCTTTCCTATTTAAAGGACAGTCTCAATACGCTGAATAACTTGCAAAGAGTTTATCAGCCTGCCAAGGAACTTGCCGAACGTATGGAAAGTGCCTATATCGAACTGAAAGATATTTCGCAGGAGGTATCTTCGCAAGGTGAGTCTATCGAGTTCAATCCTACAAGGCTGGATGAGGTGAACGACCGTCTGAACATGATCTATTCCCTGCAACAGAAACACCGTGTGCAGACACTTGAGGAGCTGATTGCTTTGACGGAGGAATATCGTGGCAAGTTGTCCGATATCACTTCTTACGATGAGCGCATTGCCGAACTGACAGAACGTAAGGAAGAACAATATAAACAGGTCAAGCAGCAGGCGGAAGTGCTGACCAAAGCCCGTGCAGCGGCTGCGCGTGAGGTAGAAAAACAGTTGGCAGCCCGGTTGGTACCGTTGGGAATGCCGAATGTCCGTTTCCAGGTGGAAATGGGGTTAAAGAAAGAACCCGGATTACAGGGAGAAGATACTGTCAGCTTCTTGTTTTCTGCCAACAAGAACGGTGTGTTGCAGAACATTTCTTCCGTCGCTTCGGGAGGTGAAATAGCGCGTGTCATGCTGTCTATCAAAGCAATGATTGCCGGAGCCGTGAAACTGCCGACTATCGTATTTGATGAGATTGACACCGGAGTATCCGGTGAAATAGCCGACCGCATGGCAGACATGATGCAGGAAATGGGCGAACAGAACCGTCAGGTTATCAGTATCACTCACCTGCCGCAGATAGCTGCCCGGGGAGGGGCCCATTATAAAGTATATAAGAAGGACAGCGATACGGAAACCAACAGCCACATCCGACGTCTCACCGACGAGGAACGGGTAGAGGAGATTGCACACATGTTAAGCGGTGCTACATTGACCGAAGCTGCCCTTAGCAATGCCAAAGCCCTGCTTGCCCGCAACTGATAAATAGTAAATTATAAAACAGTAAATTAACATAGATGCTTGATAAAAGTGAAATGATTTTCGGCGTTCGTGCCGTGATAGAGGCCATTCAGGCTGGTAAAGAGATTGATAAGATTCTGGTAAAGAAAGACATTCAGAGTGATCTTTCCAAAGAACTTTTTGCAGCTTTGAAAGGTCTGCTGATACCCGTTCAGCGTGTTCCGGTGGAGCGTATTAACCGTATCACCCGGAAAAATCATCAGGGTGTGGTGGCTTTCATTTCATCCGTGACTTATCAGAAGACGGAAGATCTCGTTCCTTTCTTGTTCGAACAAGGGAAGAATCCGTTTTTCGTCATGCTTGACGGAGTGACCGATGTACGCAATTTCGGTGCAATTGCCCGTACCTGTGAATGTGCAGCCGTAGACGCTGTGATTATTCCGGCTCGTGGCAGTGCTTCTGTGAATGCGGATGCTGTGAAAACTTCTGCAGGGGCATTGCATACCCTTCCGGTATGTCGTGAGCAAAATCTGCGTGCGACTCTGCAATACTTGAAGGATAGTGGTTTCCGTATTGTTGCTGCTACGGAAAAAGGAGACTACGACTATACGAAAGCTGATTATACAGGACCGTTATGCATCATTATGGGTGCGGAGGATACGGGAGTCTCTTATGATAACCTGGCACTCTGTGACGAATGGGTGAAGATACCGATGTTGGGAACAATCGAATCCCTCAATGTGTCTGTTGCTGCCGGTATCCTGATTTACGAAGCTGTGAAACAAAGAAACAACGACTGATATGAAGAAGATTTTAATCCTACCTTTGGTGCTTTTCTTTCTGGTACAGGGAAGCATGGCACAAACCCCTAAATGGGTGGAGAAGGCGAAACGCGCAGTTTTCTCTGTGGTGACTTATGACAAGAATGATAAGATGCTGAACACCGGGAACGGATTTTTTGTATCCGAAGACGGATTGGCTTTATCTGATTATAGCCTTTTTAAAGGAGCGGAACGTGCGGTGGTTATCACGGCGGACGGCAAGCAAATGCCGGTAGACGTGATACTTGGAGCTAATGATATGTACGATGTTATTAAGTTCCGTGTAGCCATTACCGAGAAGAAAGTTCCTGCGTTGAACGTGGCAAAAGCTGCTCCGGAAGTGGGAGCCGATGCATGGATGCTTCCTTATTCGACACAAAAGAGTATTGCTTGTGTATCCGGTAAAGTGAAAGATGTCTCCAAAGTGGCCGGAGAATATCATTATTATACGTTGGGTATGCAGATGAAAGATAAAATGGTTAGTTGCCCGGTGATGAATGCGGAAGGACAGGTATTCGGTATTTCCCAGAAGTCCTCCGGAATTGATACGGTGACTACTTGCTATGCAGCAGGGGCCGCTTTTGCCATGGCACAAAAAATCAATGCGCTTTCTTTGGGTGATGCTGCGCTGAAAAGTATCGGAATCAGGAAAGGACTGCCCGAAGTGGAAGATCAGGCATTGGTTTACTTGTTTATGGCTTCTTCACAAATGACGGATGAAGAGTACGGCAAACTATTGGATGATTTTATCCGCCAGTTCCCGAACAGCACGGACGGGTATATTCGCCGTGCCAATTATTATGTAACTAAGGGACAGGAAGACCAATCTTGGTTTGACAAGGCGGTTGCCGACTTTAATAAGGCATTGAAGGTAGCACAGAAAAAGGATGATGTGTATTACAACATTGCCAAGTTGATGCATGCTTACCAATTATCGAAGCCTGAGAAGACGTATAAAGACTGGACGTATGACACGGCTTTGAAGAATCTCCGCCAGGCAATCGCTATTGATCCGCTTCCTGTTTACACTCAGCTGGAAGGGGATATTCTGTTTGCCCAACAGGACTATGCAGGTGCTTTGACTGCTTATGAGAAAGTGAACGCCAGCAATATTGCTTCTCCTGCTACCTTCTTTAGTGCTGCTAAAACCAAGGAATTGCTGAAAGCGGATCCGAAAGAAGTTATTGTATTAATGGATAGTTGTATCGCCCGTTGTCCACAACCGGTTACTTCCGCGTTTGCTCCTTATCTTCTGGAACGTGCACAGATGAATCTGAATGCCAATCAGGCGCGTAATGCGATGCTCGATTACGATGCTTATTTTAAAGCAGTCAACGGACAGGTGAATGATATGTTCTATTATTATCGAGAACAAGCTGCCCTGAAAGCACGCCAGTATCAACGTGCATTGGATGATATTGCCAAGGCGATCGAACTGAATCCGAAAGACCTGACTTATAAGGCAGAGCAAGCAGTGGTAAACCTGCGTGTGGGACGGTATGAAGAGGCTGTTCAAATATTGAATAATATATTGAAAGAAGATCCGAAATATGCCGAGGCCTATCGTCTGCTCGGACTTTGTCAGATACAGTTGAAGAAAACGGATGAAGCTTGCGGCAATTTCAATAAAGCAAAAGAACTGGGTGATCCGAATACGGATGATCTGATAAAGAAATATTGCAAGTAAAGATTGCTTTTTTCGAAGATATAAAAATGACCCCCTGCCAGCTTTCTCAGTTGGCAGGGGGTCTTCGTTTTTTGGGGACATTTCTTTAAAACTCTCTCTCTTTTCTGTTTTTCCCCACACTTGTTAAGTTCAGGTTATAGGTCTTAATGATATATAGGTTTGATCATTCTACGTTTGCTTTTTATATAATAAATGCAGGGGATTGGGAAATACTGCATCGTATTAATTATTTTTTTTAGAAAAAATCTTTTTCTTATATTTGTGCTATATAAAAATTGATAGTCAAATGAAAAAACCTTTGTTGTTATTATTGTGCCTGTTTACTGTAATAGGCTATGCCAAAGACCCGCACATTAAGGCTGTTTATGCCTTAATAGAGCGAGTCACACCCGGATATGGGAAACAGATCAAACTGCAATTGATCGACCCCGCCAATGGAGAGGATGTGTATGAAATCTCATCAGAAAAAGGGAAAGTCCTTTTGAAAGGGAATAATGCCATAGCCCTGTCCACTGCATTTAACCAATATCTGAAATATACGTGTAACGCGCATGTTTCATGGTTGGGTAATCAATTAAACTTACCTGAAAATCTTCCGCTTCCCCAAAAGACTATCCGTAATACGATCAATGGTAAATACAGGGTATACATGAATTATTGTACGGTCAGCTATACTGCTGCCTATTGGGATTGGGAACGTTGGCAACGCGAAATAGATTTCATGGCTATGAATTCTATCAATATGCCTTTGGCAACAGTAGGATTGGAAGCTGTATGGTATAACACGTTATTGAAACATCGGTTTACGGATGAAGAAGCACGCCGTTTTTTAGCCGGTCCGGGACATGCTGCCTGGCAATGGATGCAAAATCTGCAAAGTTATGGAGGTCCGCTGCCTAAATCTTGGATCGATAAACATATTATCTTAGCTAAAAAGATAATAGACCGTGAAAGGGAATTAGGTATGACACCGATCCAACAAGGATTCTCCGGTTATGTTCCTCGTGAATTGAAAGATAAATATCCTGAAGCTAAAATTCGCCTGCAACCCGGTTGGTGCGGATTTAAAGGAGCAGGACAGCTTGATCCTACCGATGCGTTGTTTGCAGCATTAGGCCGTGATTTTTTAGAGGAAGAAAAGAAACTTTATGGCACGTATGGAATATACGCAGCAGATCCGTTCCATGAGAGTGCACCTCCTGTCAATACTCCGGAGTATTTAAGCGCAGTAGGGCATGCCATATATAAATTAATCAAAGATTTCGACCCGAAAGCTAAATGGGCTATGCAGGCATGGAGTTTGCGAGAACCGATTGTAAAGGCTGTTCCTCAGAATGACCTGATTATTCTGGACTTAAATGGAGAAAAGATAAAGGGCCGCAAAGGCTTTTGGGGATACCCGGCTGTGGAAGGAAATTTGCATAACTTCGGCGGGCGTATTAATATGCATGGAGATTTGCGTTTGCTGGCCTCCAACCAATATATGACGGCTTTAAAACAGTATCCCAATGTTTGTGGCTCCGGTTTGTTTATGGAAGCTATTGAACAGAATCCTGTATATTATGATTTGGCATTTGAGATGCCTTTGCATAAAGGGGAAGTAGCCATTGAGGAATGGCTTAAGCAATATGCCAACCGACGTTATGGGGCTGTCTCTCCCTCGGCTCAGCAAGCTATGATTTGTTTATTGGAGGGACCTTATCGTCCCGGTACAAATGGTACCGAACGAAGTTCTATCATTGCTGCACGTCCTGCTCTTAATGTAAAAAAATCAGGGCCTAATGCGGGATTGGGAATTCCATATTCTCCTTTATTGGTCATTCAGGCCGAAGGTTTGTTACTCAAAGATGCCGATAAACTGAAGAATTCTGAACCTTATCGTTTTGATGTGATAGATGTCCAAAGGCAAATGATGACCAATATGGGACAAGTTATCCATAAAAGAGCTGCCGAAGCTTTCCTGAATAGAGACAAAGAGGCTTTCGCTTTGCATAGCAAACGCTTCTTGCAAATGCTGGAAGATGTGGACGAGCTGCTTCGTACACGTCCTGAATTTAATTTTGACCGTTGGCTGACATCTGCACGAAGTTGGGGGGATACGGAAGAAGAAAAGAACCTGTTAGAATATGATGCCACTTCCTTAGTCACTATTTGGGGGGCAGACGGAGATCCTTCTATTTTTGACTACTCATGGAGAGAATGGACGGGACTTATTAAAGGGTATTATTTGCCGCGTTGGACGAAGTTTTATGCCATGCTTCAGGAACATCTCGATAATGGAACAACCTATTCGGAGGAGGGATTACGTCAGACGCATGGACGAGAGGCTTTCCGTGCCAATGATTTTTATAGTAAACTGGGGGATTGGGAGTTGCAATTTGTATCTACCCCCAATAAGGCACGTACTCCAATTGTACAAGGGGATGAAATAGAAATTGCCGGTCGGATGTATAAGAAATATACTGCTTTGGCCAAAGAATATTACCAGGACTTCAAAGCGGATGCAATCAAAGACGGTAAAACGTATGAGAATCTAGGGGAATAATTTCTATATACCCACACATAAAGAGAGAGGATAAATCATTTACTTAATAATGTTTATCCTCTCTTTGTTTATGATATTATAACTGAATAAGGCAGGGGTTATTGAGATTACAATTTGCATATTTTCTGGAAGAATATCTGATTTTCATGTAAAACAGTAAGTATTCCATAAATAGTATGTTCGGTTTAATGAAAATCTTGTATATTCCGTGATATTTTCACTCATTAATATAATATGAAATGAATTATGAAGAAAAATCGATTTTCTACTTGTGCAAGCAACTATATTGATTGTTTGCGAAAGGAGGGCCGTTATTCTACGGCCCATGTGTATAAGAATGCGGTCCGTTCTTTTTCGCAGTTTTGTGGGACCCAATCCATTACCTTTAGTAGGATAAACCAAAATAAACCGCGAAAACTTAAAAAGGTATAGCAATTACCTGACGGCCTCCCGTTTAAAGCCAAATACGATATCTACGTATATGCGTATGTTGCGTTGTATCTATAATAGGGGAGTGGATGCTCGTCAGGCTCCGTATGTACATGGCTTGTTTCGTGATGTGTTTACCGGAGTTGATACCCGCCAGAAGAAAGCACTTCCTTTGAGTGAGCTTCATACGTTGCTTAACAAAGATCCGCAGACGGAGACACTTCGCCATAC
>ERZ791891.738-NODE-738-length-14897-cov-2.770044_pt1 | contig 14897 bp, 13 predicted proteins | sample MGYA00510155_ERZ791891 | MGnify/ENA primary metagenome ERZ791891 (study PRJEB30046, sample SAMN00792061) | human gut metagenome | study: EMG produced TPA metagenomics assembly of the A metagenome-wide association study of gut microbiota in type 2... | reverse complement strand
TTACTATTTCGGCGGCAAAAAAAATCTTTATCAGGAAGTTCTCAACGAACAGTCAAATTTATTTTTAAATCTGATCGCCCGAGTCAGCAGTAAGGACATAGCTCCTCTGGCTAAGCTGCGCGAATATATCACTGCAATTTCCGAGGTACAGAAGCTGCATCCTCACCGTATCCATCTCATTTACCGCGAGCTTTTGACCCCCACTTTTATGTGTGACAGCTTTATTAAAAACCGCTTATACAAAATCCATAAATTTATGTCCGAGCTGGTTACAGAAGCCATAGCTGACGGCAGTATCCGTAATAATATGCAGCCTACACATGTAGCTTTTACTTTGGAAAGCATCATCGTTTTCTTTTTTCTCACACATGATCAGATCCGTGATCTGGGACATTTTGAAAATGGTACTGAAAGCACTTATTTGGAAGAAGCTTTAAACACTTATTTGTCTTCCATTACCAATTAGTTCAGGAGGGCACCGACATGTCGATCAAAGAAATTTTCAGCAAGCTTCCATTTACAAAACGTCATTTGTATATTTTGGCAGCAACAGTGGCTATATTGCTGCTGTACCATATAATCAGCAATGTTTTAGCCAAGCCCGATATCGTAAAAGAAGTTCCTTATGTCCGTACTGTAACCGTCGGTAAAGAAACTGTCGATAATACATCTTCCTATCCCGGCGAGGTACGCGGTCGTTATGAAAGCGATCTGGCCTTTCAGGTTGCCGGTAAAATCATCAGCCGCAGCGTCAATTTAGGCGATACAGTAAAAACCGGCGATATCCTGATGCAAATCGACCCCAAAGACATCGAGCAGAGTTTTGAAGCCAGCCAGGCAGCTGTAACAGCCGCCGAAGCCAATTATAAGCTGGCCCGCGACAATGCATCCCGTTACACGGCCTTATACAACAGCGGTGGTGTCAGCAAAGCCATGATGGAGCAATATAATACGCAGATGGAAGCGGCCGCTTCCAGCCTGCGTCAAGCCCAGGCCCAACTGATCACCAACAGTAACCAATTATCCTATACGCAGCTTATTGCAGACCATGACGGCGTAGTAGCCAATGTAAGCGGCGAAGTGGGTCAAGTAGTAGCTGCCGGAACTCCTGTTGTGACAGTTGTCCAAAGCGGCGAACAGGAAATCCAGATCTATGTCCCTGAAAACCATTTGGATAAAATCTATCCTCAACAGTCAGCCAAGATCAATTTCTGGGCTTTAGAAAACGTTTCGGCAGATGGTTATATCCGCGAAATAGCACCAATGGCTGACAGCGTTACCCGCACCTACAAAGTTCGTGTAGCCGTACCGCAAATGCCTGCAGCAGTCAAACTGGGGATGACTGCCAAAGTACACCTGCAAAACGGTACTGACAGCAGTATTTTGCTGCCAGCCACCGCCATTTATCAAACAGGAGGAAACCCTCAGGTCTGGCTCGTTACCAATAATAAAGTACATACCCATGAAGTTTCTATCGGCGGTTATGAAGGCAATAACGTCAGGATCTCTGACGGTCTGCAGCAGGGAGATATCGTCGTTGTCGGCGGCGTCAACAAACTGGCAGAAGACCAAAACGTCCGTCTGGAAGCTGGTGTCAGCCAATGAAAAACAACTGGGCCGCCTGGTCGATCAAACATAAGCAAATAATTTACTTTTTTATGTTTCTCTGTCTGGTCATGGGCATCTATTCTTATAATTCCTTAGGCCGCAGCGAAGACCCCAGTTTTACTATCAAGCAAATGGTAGTTTCGGCAGCCTGGCCGGGAGCAACCGCTAAAGAGGTGGAAGAACACCTGACAGACAAGATCGAAAAACAATTGCAGACAGTACCTAATATTGACAGGATAACCAGCTATTCACGTCCCGGAACTGCTGTTATCAATGTTTATCTGCAGGATACAGTACCGGTCAAAGAAATCAAACAGCGCTGGCTGGAATTGCGTAATATTGTCAATGATGGCAAAGGTGACTTGCCCGATGGTGCTTTAGGACCGTTTTTCAACGACCGTTTTGACGACGTCTATGGAAATATCTACGCAGTCACCTCTGACAGCTTCTCCTATGAGGAAATGCGCGTAGTCGCCGAAAATATCAAAGATAAATTTTTTCAGATACCTGATGTCAAAAAAGTAGAACTGGTAGGAGTACAGCCTGAAAAAATCTATATCCAGATGTCTAATGCCAAGCTGGCACAGCTGGGCATACCGATTGATACACTGGCTTCTACGATCCAGGCAGAAACAGCTGTCACTCCGTCCGGCATGGCTGAAAGTGACAGCACTAATACCTATCTGCGTCTGACCGGTTCCCCTGATACACTGGCCAATATCAGCAATATTCCGATCCAGGCTAATGACCGTACCTTTCGTCTGGGTGATATTGCCGAAATCAAACGCGGCTATGCTGAACCGGCTGAACCGAAAATGTACTTTAATGGTCAGCCAGCCGTAGGTATCGCCATTTCTATGGAAGACGGCGGTAATAATATCAAATTGGGTGCAAATCTTGATCAGGCTGTTCGGCAAATCCAACAGGAACTGCCGCTCGGCTTCGAACTGGGACAAGTCGCCAACCAGCCGCAGGTAGTAAAAAACGCCATCGGTGAATTTACCGACAGCCTGCTTGAAGCCATCCTTATCGTGCTGGCAGTCAGTCTGCTCAGTCTGGGACGGCGCTGCGGCTATGTCATTTCGGTCTGCATACCGCTGGTACTTTTAGGAACTTTTATCGGCATGTATGCCATGAACATCGATCTGCACAAAGTATCTCTGGGAGCGCTGATCATTTCTCTGGGCATGCTGGTAGACGATGCGATCGTTGTCGTCGAGCTGATGGAAGTCAAAATGTCAGAAGGCTGGGAACGCACTAAAGCGGCCAGCTATGCCTTTGAAACCTGTGCCATGCCGTTGCTGACAGGTACACTGATTACCTGCACCGGCTTTATGCCGATATTTTTCGCCAAATCCAGTGCCGCCGAATTTGCTTCTTCACTTTTTCCTGTTATCTCAACAGCACTGCTGCTTTCCTGGGTCATTTCAGCAACCGTAGCGCCTGTTTTGGGACACGCCTGGATCAAGCCTAAACAGCTCATTAACGAAAACGATGTTTACAATACTGCTTTTTATAAAAAGTTTCGCAGCGTCCTTTCCTGGTCGATGCTGCACCAGAAAATAGTTATTCTGAGCACGGTCAGTATCTTTATCGGTTCCCTGTTATTAGTCCCGCTGATCAAGCAGGAATTTTTTCCTGCTTCTGTGCGTCCTGAACTTCTGGTAGAGCTCAATTTACCTGAAGGCAGCAGTATCAAAGCCACCGATGAAGCCGCCCTGAAACTGACCAATATGCTGAAGGATAATCCTGATGTTGAAAGCATCGGTTCTTATGTTGGAAAAAGTGCTCCGCGTTTCGTCCTCGTAATGGACCCTGTCCAACCGCGCAACAATTATGCACAGCTGGTAGTAGTTGCTAAAGATATTGATGCCCGTAAACGTTTAGAACCGCAAATACGCGAGCTTGTAGCAGCTAATCTCCCCAATGTCGTCAGTTATTCACGTTCTATCCCGCTGGGTCCGCCGGCAGCTTATCCTGTGATGCTGCGCGTAACCGGTCCGGATGACAATATTGTTAAAGAATATGCACAAAAAGTACGCACAGTTATGGCTCAGAATCCAGCCGTGACCATGACGCGTTTCGATTGGATGGAGCAAAACGGAGCTGCTAAACTTACCATCGACAACGATAAACTGCGGCAGATGGGATTGAGCCGTAAAGAAGTCGCCACTGCTTTGCAGGCCGAAATTTCCGGTTATACCGTAGCTCAATATCTGGAAGGAGACCAGGCTATTGACATGGTTTTCCGTCTGCAGCCTGTTGACCGATCTACCGTCACCGAGCTTGAGACCTTAACTATCCCCACATCTGCAGGTGCGGTGCCGTTGTCACAGGTAGCCCGTCTCAGTTACGAATCAGAAAACGGTATGATCTGGCGCCGTAACCTGCTGCCGACAATCACAGTCTGCGGCGGTATCGGCGAAGGCGTTACCGGCAACGATATCACGCAGCAGGTTTACGATGACCTAGCAGATCTGAGGCAAAATCTTCCGAATGGCGTTACGATCGAAATCGGAGGCAGTTTGGAAGACAGCGCTAAAACTTTAGGTTATCTGTTAGAACCTGTACCTGTAATGCTGCTGCTCATGATGATACTCCTGATGCTGCAGCTGAAAGATATCCGCAAGCTGTTTATCATTCTTTGTACCGCACCACTTGGCGTAACAGGCGTTATGCTGGGATTGATAATTTTCAACGCACCGCTTGGTTTTATGGCCGAACTTGGTATCCTGGCCCTGACTGGTATCATCATTCGTAATTCCGTCGTGCTGATAGATCAGATAGACCTGCATTTGCAGGCCGGCAAATCTCCCTGGGAATCCGTACTGGAATCAGCTATCGTACGTTTCCGCCCTATTATGCTGGCTGCACTTACAACGATCCTGGGACTGATACCGATGTTTACCAGCCCCTTCTGGAATTCGATGGCCGTAGCCATTGCCTGTGGGCTGTCCGCTGCTACATTGCTGACCTTGATCGTATTGCCGGTCATCTATGCGGCTGTTTTTAAAATCAAACCCGAATAAATAAAATAAAGCAGACTGCGAGCTACAGCTCGCAGTCTGCTTTATTATTGCAACAGCTTTAATCCTTTTTCAAAATAACACGTGCCAGTTTGCAAATAACCTTTAATTCTTCCATATCGGCTCTTTCAAGCACTGTTTTCAACTCATCATTAAAAATAACCTGACTGTTGCTGACAGTATCACTCAAAAATTCATCAACAGAAGTGTTCAAAGCATTAGCTATGGCAACCAGTGTCTCCAATTTTAGTATGAGCAGTTTCAATATTGCTCATATGCGGTTTGGAAATACCGATCTTCTCTGCCAGATCTTTCTGCAGAACACCTTGCTTGATCCTCGTCAATTTGATTCTTTTGCCGATGGAACAGTAATCAATCATCATGAATAAGCCTCCCCATATATTTTCCTAATATTCATATTAGCATATAAATTTCACTATCAGGTATGCAAAATTTGCTATGCATAAATTATATAACATAAAATTTAATTTTGTAAAGTTCTTGAACCCTATTTATTGTTTATTTTTGATGTTTATATACTAGAGTATATTGAAATTAACAAAAATTAAAGCACAACCCAGTTGTGCTTTACATCTTTTACTTCTTTTTCAGTTTTTATAAGCTTAACCCTTTTCCGCCAGCGCTCTGAGCGCTAAAGCATAACCCTGGAAACCCAACCCGCATATCTGCCCCAGGCAGGCAGCAGCCGTTACTGATCTATGCCGAAATTCTTCCCTGGCATGGATATTGCTCAAATGCACTTCTATCGTCGGCAAAGCCACTGCTTTTATAGCATCCAGCAAAGCTACACTGTAATGCGTCAATGCCGCAGGATTGATAACGATACCGTCAAATTTTCCATAAGCCTGCTGGATCAGCGTGACTAATTCACCTTCAAAATTACTTTGCCTTACTTCTACTTCCACATTTAATGCCGCAGCTTCCTGCCCGATATATTCACACAAGGCTGCATAATCCTGTTGACCATAAATATTTTTTTCACGTACGCCCAGCATATTGATATTCGGACCATTCAAAACCAAAATTTTTTTCATCAGCTTTCTCTCCTTGCCAACTCCAGTAATGCCTGTAACGCTGCTTCCCGCTCACCGTTATTATCTATGATATGATCGTGATACCTGCGGTATAGTTCGATTCGTTCCGCATACAAGTCAAAAACTTTCTGCCGCCCTGCTGCTAATAAAGGGCGGCTTTCTGTATCTATGTCCTGTACAATTTTTTCTGGCAGCCTGTCTATAAAAACGATAATGCCGCCGTTTTTTAATACCTCGATATTCTCTGAGCGTTTGACTACACCGCCGCCGGCAGCGATCACACACCCTTCCAATTCTGACAGATGCCTGACTGCCCTGGTTTCAGCATCGCGGAAGCACGCTTCGCTGACTGCGAACAGCTCCTTGATAGTCTTGCCTTCCAGCTTTTCAAGCACATTATCAGCATCATAAAAAGGACGCTTCAGATGCTGCGCCAACAATCTGCCCAAAGTTGATTTCCCGCAGCCCGGCATTCCGATCAAGACGATATTTTTCATAGCTGTTTTTCCATCTCAGCGGCAACTTTTAAAATGACATCGTTTGAAATTTCTCTTTGCAGCCAGATCTCCTCTGCTGCTACAGCCTGAGCTACCAGCATAAGCATCCCGTTCACAGCCTTTTTACCCAGCTGCTCTGCCTGCTGCAAAAACAAAGTTTTAGCGGGATTATAAATCAGATCGACCGCTGTTTCAAAATGCTCGACAGTTTCCAGACCTACCGGCGATACATCGGTCTTGGGATACATCCCAACAGGAGTGCAATTGATCAGTAAATCACCGGTATAACGCTCTAAATGTACGTAGTTGACGAATTGCGTCGGTACACTACTGCACAAGGTTTTCATATACGGAGCTATGCTTTGAGTATTACGGGAAACTAAAAATATCTTAGAAACACCGTGATCGATCAAATATTGAAGTACAGCTCTTGAAACGCCGCCCGTACCTAAAACAGCCGCGCTTTTGCCCTGTACTTCGATGCCGTTATTTTCCAGCAAACGCCCAAAACCTGCATAATCGGTATTATAGCCGCGAATTGCACCGTTATGAAAATGGATCGTATTAACGGCTCCAATAGCCTGCGCTTCCATACTTAAAGTAGTCAAAGCAGCCATTACATTGATCTTGTGCGGAATGGTTACATTGACTCCGCAGTATTTACCACGCAATTCATGCACGCTCGCATATAATTCTTCAGGAGGTATCTCCAGCAGATCATATGTTCCTTCGACACCCAATTCTTTAAAGATCAGCTGATGTATCTGCGGTGATAAACTGTGTCCCAAACGCGCTCCAATCAAGCCAAAATGAACCATAACACAAACCTCCTATCTACCATCGGCAGGATAATTGCCTAATATCTTACAATATGCGCAGCTGTCGGAAAGCTGTTCTAATGCCTGACGTACTCTTTCTTCACGCAGGTTGCCTACCAGGTCGATGTGGAAGAAATATTCCCATGATTTACCTTCGATCGGCCGGGATTCCAAATTCATCATATTTAAACCGCTGTGATAAAAATGTCCTAAAGTCCTGTATAATGACCCCGGTTCATGTTTTACTGCCACTACTACCGTAATTTTATTAGCATTAGGCGCCTGTTCCGCTTCGTTAGAAATGACGATAAACCGGGTATAATTATTGGAATTATAGTTGATATTGGCGGCAAGAATCTGCAGCCCATACATTTCCGCAGCCTGCTTACCAGCCACCGCCGCCAAATGCTTATCCTGCTTTTCCCTCACTGTTTCTGCACTTTTAGATGTGCTGAAATAAGGCACTAACTCCATCTGCGGATACTGATGAAAAAACTCTTTACTTTGTGCAAAGCCCTGCGGATGTGAATAAACAGTAGTAACATCTTCGAGCTTAGCACCTTGAACGCCCAAGAGATTGTGCTCTATTTTCACGCACTGCTCACCAACAATAGAACAATCGTGATGCCGCAGCAGATCATAAACTTCGGTAATACCTCCGGTCGAAGAATTTTCGATCGGCAAAACACCGTATTTGATCTCACCGTTTTTGACCGCCTGCACTACATCCTCAAACAAAGCATAATGATGTCTGTTTATATGCTGTCCTGCAAAATATCTCTCCAAAGCCTGATGACTGTAAGACCCCGGCATTCCAAAACAGCCAACCTCCATGACCTCCTCCTGCGGCAGAACTCGCGGCTCTGCCAGCAGTACATGCTCCAAAGCCTTGCTCTGCTCCATGATGGTCGTCATCATCGCTGTAACAGCCGGTGCATACTCTTTATGCTGTAAACGCATACAGGCCTTTGAGAGCACCTGAGCTTCCCGAGCCGCATCAAGCACAGGCAGCCCCTGCTGTTTTTTATAGGCCGCAACTTCCAGCACTGCCTCCATCCGTTCTTCCAACGCCGCAACCAGCTGGGCGTCGATCTTGTCGATACGGCGGCGGATCGCCTCTAAATCCAATTTTTCCATGCTCACACCTCACCGTCAATATCCGCAGTCAACAGTATATCTAAAACAGTCCAGGCCGTAACACCTTCCACGACAGGTACTGCCCGCTGCACGATACAGGGATCATGACGACCTTTAATTTCCAATACCGTATTCGTATGCTCAGCCACATTTATCGTTTTCTGCGGCAGGGAAATAGAAGGCGTTGGTTTGAACCCTACCTTGAATACAACAGGCATGCCATTGGTAATCCCACCCAAAATACCGCCGTTATTATTAGTTTCAGTTCGCACAGAATCTCCATCATAATACAGCGGATCATTAGCCTGTGAACCGGTGCTGCGGCAGAAACCGAAGCCCATACCAAACTCCAGCCCCTTTACCGCCGGAATAGAAAACAGCACATGTGCCAGACGGCTTTCCAGTGAATCAAAAAATGGTTCGCCCAAACCAGCCGGCAAATTAAGCGCCATGCACTCAATACTGCCGCCAATAGAATCCTGACGCTCACGCGCTTCCAAAATCAGCGCCTGCATCTCTGCCCCACGTACATCGTCCAATACGGCAAATTCCTTCTGCCGCAGACTCATCAATAATTCAGCATCTTCTCCCAATGGGTCAAACTTCCTGTCAAAAATCTCACCCACATTATTGATATGTGCCCCTATAACAATTCCATACCGAGCCAGAGCCTGCTTGGCAACAGCTCCCATAAAAACCAGCGGCGCAGTCAGTCGTCCGGAAAAATGCCCGCCGCCACGGTAATCATTGAAGCCTTTATATTTGATCTTACCGGAATAATCAGCATGCCCCGGTCTCATATTATCTTTTAGAATACTGTAATCCTTAGAATGACTATCGCTGTTAGGGATCAGCGCACACAAAGGTGTCCCCGTCGTCCGCCCTTCAAAAACACCACTCTGGATCAAAAAAGCGTCTTTTTCCTGACGCTGGGTCGAAAGCAGATTGCGGCCCGGAGCCCGCCTTTCCATCTCGCGTTTAATAAAATCAATATCAATTCCCAGCCCCGGTGGTAACCCGTCAATCACAAGACCAATAGAAGCACCATGGGATTCGCCGAAAATCGTCATTTTTATTTTTCTGCCATAAACACCGCTCATATACTTTCACCCGTTCCCACAGTTTTTATCATTCCGCCTAAGGCTGTAAAATCCTGCCAAAATTCAGGATATGATTTTTGAACACATTCGCTGCCACTAATAATAACCGCCTTTTTGCAAACCAGACTCGCTACCGCTAAACTCATCGCGATGCGGTGATCGTTCCAGGAATCAACGCAGCCGCCCTGCAGACCTTCCGGCCGCCCCTTGATAATCAGCCCGTCAGACAGTTCTGTAACTGCAGCTCCCAGTTTATTCAATTCACTGGTCATCGCTGCCAGACGGTCACACTCTTTAATACGCAGCCGTCCTGCATTGATGATTTCAGTTGTACCTTCACTGACCGCTGCCAGTACCGTTAAGACAGGAATGATATCAGGACAGTCTGCCGCATCGATAACTACACCATTAGTCGACGCACTCGAGGCCGTATGATTACCTTCGGCATCACAGGTTATTTTTCCTCCCATCCGGTTGATAATATCCGCAACGACCATATCCCCCTGCAACGAGTCCCTGTTTAGTCCAGTACAGGTAATCTGCCTGCTCAGCGTGCCGGCAACAAGCCAGAACGCCGCCTGAGACCAGTCACCTTCCACCATGTTCCTGCCGCAGCGATACTTCTGACCGCCGCCGATATGATATTTATAATAATTTTCGTGTTCGATAACGATTCCGTATTTTGCCAGACACGACAAGGTCAGATCCACATAGCTCTGCGACTCCAGTGCAGAAGTAATTTTCAAAACAGAATCGCCTGCAAGCAGCGGCAAAGCAAACAGCAGACCGCTGATAAACTGCGAGCTGACATTACCGGGAAGCTCGTAATCGCCGCTTTTCAGCACACCGTTCACCGTCAAAGGCAAATACCCGTTAGAGGCAGTTGTATAAGACAGCTCCTGCCTGTCAAAAATATCATAATAAGCCTGCAGCGGACGCGTTACCAGCTTTCCGTGACCAGTAAATGTCAGCGGCTCACCGCACAATGCCCCCAGAGGGATCATAAACCTCAATGTCGAACCTGATTCTCCGCAATCGGCAGTACTTTGCGAAACTCGTACATTACCACTGCCATTAATAGCCAAAGCTGTGCGTCCTGATCTTTCTGAAGGAACTTTTTGAAAACCGATCCCCAATGCAGTCAGACAGCGTAGAGTAGCTTCCATATCGTCAGACATACTGATATTATCAACAATACTGGTTCCCGCCGACAGTCCGGCACAGATAATTTCCCTGTGCCCCATGCTTTTAGATGACGGCACGCAAACACTGCCGTTGAGCTTTGCCGGTGTAATCTTCAATGTCGTCATGAGCTCTCCTATCCAATATAGGCAGGTATATCCTGCCAGTCTATTTTATGCAGGCGTCCGACGCCTATTTTTTCAACAATTACCAGGTTAATTTTTTTACCGCTCTTTTTTTTATCCAAAGCCATTGCCTGTAAAATTTCCTGAGCATCAAATACTGCACTTACCGGCAAAGCAAACTTTTTCAGTACGCGGCTCAACTCCTCTGCAGTACCTGCTGCCGTAAGTCCCAGCTTCTCCGTTTGACGCGTCATTTGTACCATACCGATGCCAACGCCTTCACCGTGAGTATAAGTAGTAAAACCGCAGCATTTTTCAATAGCATGCCCGATAGTATGCCCAAAATTCAACAGCATACGTTCTCCTGTGTCAAATTCGTCTTTTTCAACGATCCGCGCCTTGATATTACAGCAGGTCTCAATAATAATGTCCGCCTGCTCCAGCAGCTCCTGATCACTTTTAACAGCAGCGATCTGAGCAAACAGGCCGGCATCGCGAATACAGCCGTATTTGATCGCTTCAGCCAAACCATCATGCAAAAACCGCAGCGGTAAAGTTTTCAATAAATCCGGATCTATAAATACTGCTTTTGGCTGATAAAAGCTGCCTGCCAGATTTTTGCCTGACGGCAGGTCAATAGCCACCTTGCCTCCTACGCTGCTGTCGATCTGCGCTAAAAGCGAGGTCGGTACCTGAATAAAATCAATGCCGCGCAAAAAGGTAGCTGCCGCAAATCCGCCTAAATCGCCCGGCACACCACCGCCCAAAGTCAGGATCAAATCACTGCGCGTCAAGCCTGCCCGTGCCAGTTCGTCATAAACCTGACCCAGCACAGTTAAATTTTTACTTTGCTCACCGGCGGCAAAAACTATCCTCGTAACCTCAAACCCGCTGGCAGCCAGGCTGCGTTCCAGCCTTTCGCCATATAAGGGATCTACGTTGCTGTCGCTGATGATTGCCGCTTTTACCGCCTGAGAAAGCACTCTGGCCTTTGCCCCGATCTGATCCAGCAGCCCGGCTGCGATTTCAATATTATATGTTTTCTCACCTAACGCTACTGTAATCGTACGCATCAGTACAAATCCTTTCTTTTAATCGCAGCTTCCCGCATCATTTCCTGCAGGAGCTGCGCGTCGGCAGCTGTCAGAGCTTCGCGCCAGCGTTCCAACTGCTGGCTGAATGCAGCTAATTCCTGCAGAACGTTTTCCCTGTTCGCCAAAAACAAATCGCTCCATAAAGACGGATTGATATCTGCGACCCTTGTTCCATCGCGAAAACTGCCGGCAATAAAATATTTCGTATTTTCATTATAAGAAGCACTGTTGATCAGCGCTACCGCTAAAGCATGAGGCAAATTACTGGTATAGGCGATAATGCGGTCATGCTCAACGGCATCAACCTGCACTACCTGCCCGCAGCCAATCGCGCCTGCAAAGCTGCTCACCCATTCGATCGCCCCACTGCTGTTAAAAGCTGCCGGCACCACGATATAATTGGCACCGTCAAAAATCTCGGCCTGGGACATACCAAAACCGCTGCCTTGACGGCCGGCCATCGGATGCCCCGCAATAAATTCCATCCTTCCGGTAAGCAGTCGCTGCACGTCCTCAGGCAAGCTGCCTTTAATGCCTGTAGCATCGGTTATCAAAACATCACTCTGCAAAAAAGGCACCGCACTTTTTACAAAATCCAGCGTAGCTGCCGGATAAACCGAACAGATCACTACATCTGCCGCCTGCAGTCCTGGACCTGCCCCGCAAAGAGCTTCGTCGATAACAGCCTGTTCCTGAGCCTGCCGCAGCACCTTGCCGTCAGTATCGACACCGATGATCTTCTTTACGCCCAGGCGCCTCAGCGCTTTGGCATAAGAACCGCCGATAAGTCCCATACCTACCACAGCAAAAGTAAGCTGCTGCCAATCCGTGCTTCTAAAACCACTTTCCACTACGTTCACCTCGTTAAACTTTCTCCATTCTACAATCCTACGATAATTTGAACGGCTTCTTGTTTTTTATCAAGCAAACAGCCGTTTCTAACATTATTATACTATATCCTACATCTCTCTGCCGATTATTTGCGCAATGCCCTTCAATTCACCCATCAGGTGTGCAAAGCGTTCCGGCTTCAGTGATTGTGCCCCGTCACACAGTGCATGCTCGGGATCGTTATGTACCTCAATGATCAATCCGTCTGCACCGGCTGCGATAGCAGCTTTGGCCATCGGTTCAACCATCCACCACATGCCGGAAGCATGGCTCGGATCAATGACGATCGGTAAATGGCTTAGTTTTTTTACTGCCGGGATCGCGCTCAGATCCAAAGTATTACGGGTATAAGTTTCAAAGGTACGGATACCGCGTTCACACAAAATAACATTATCATTACCGCCGGCCATAATATACTCAGCCGACATGATCCATTCTTCTATCGTCGCTGATAAACCACGTTTCAGCAAAATTGGTTTATTTGTCTTGCCAAGCTCCTTCAAAAGCTCGAAATTCTGCATATTCCGGGCCCCTACCTGAATAACATCCACATCTTCCACGAAACGTTCGATTTTATCAGCTGACATGATTTCGGTAACGATCGGCAGGCCAGTTTCCTGTTTAGCGATTTTTAAGAGCTCCAATCCCTTTTCTTTCAATCCCTGGAAAGAATACGGTGAAGTACGCGGCTTGAAAGCTCCGCCCCTCAGCATAGCGGCTCCGCCGAGCTTTACCGACTTAGCAACGGAAATGATCTGCTCTTCGGTCTCTACCGAGCATGGACCGGCCATAACGATGATTTTTTTGCCGCCGATCTTAATCCCGTTGACATCCACTACGCTGTCTTCCGGATGGAACATCCTGTTTGCCCGTTTGAACGGCTCCTGCACACGCATGACCTTTTCTACCCAATCGTTAACGCGCAGCAGATTGATATCTAAAGTACTGGTATCTCCGATAACGCCCAGGATCGTCATATTCACGCCGACGATCTCATTGATCTGGAAGCCGTTATTGATCAGTCCGTTTTTAATCTTCTCACATTCCTGCATCGGTGCGCCTGGTTTCATTACAATAATCATTTTTGTTCTCTCCTTTTAATTTATATGGTTAAATTTAATTATAACCTGTTATAGCTCACGTCCAACGGCTCCTGCTATGATCTTCAAATCCTGCATCAACCTGCCGAAGCGTTCAGGTTTCAGGGATTGAGCTCCGTCACATAACGCATGCTCAGGATCATTATGCACTTCAATGATCAGTCCGTCAGCACCTACGGCTACTGCTGCCTTAGCCAGCGGCTCTACCATCCACCACATACCAGCCGCGTGGCTGGGGTCAACCACCACCGGCAAATGACTGAGTTTTTTTACTGCCGGTATCGCGCTCAGATCCAAAGTGTTGCGGGTATAATTTTCAAAGGTTCGGATACCACGCTCACATAAAATAACATTATCATTACCGCCGGCCATAATGTATTCAGCCGACATCAGCCACTCCTCTATCGTCGCAGACAAACCGCGTTTCAGCAAAATCGGTTTATCTGTCTTGCCCAGCTCCTTCAAAAGCTCGAAATTCTGCATATTGCGGGCGCCTACCTGAATCACATCCACATCTTCTACAAAACGTTCGATCTTATCTGCTGACATAATTTCTGTAATGATCGGCAGCCCGGTAACAGCTTTAGCCTCCTTTAATAAATCCAGTCCGGTTTCCTGCAGTCCCTGGAAAGAGTATGGAGAAGTACGCGGCTTAAAAGCGCCGCCACGCAGGATCGCAGCGCCCATTTGCTTCACATCCTCCGCCACGCCGATAATCTGTTCCCGCGTCTCTACTGAACAAGGGCCTGCCATTACCGTGATCTGTTTGCCTCCCACCTTCACCCCGCATACATCTACGATACTGTCTTCCGGGTGAAACATCCTGTTAGCACGTTTATAAGGCTCCTGCACACGCATAACCTTGTCAATGCAGTCATATACTCTCAGCTGATTCATATCGAAGGCAGCCGTATCGCCTACTACACCGAACAGGGTAAAATTAGCACCGCGGCTTTCATGGATCTGAAAACCCTTACCTTCCATCAAGCTTTTTACTCTCAATTCCTCTTCTGCGGGAATCCCCGGTTTCATTACTATAATCATTTATCTCCACTCCTTAATTTCATTTTTATTTACACAAGATAATAAAAAAAATCAGGCCTCGTAAGAGAGCCTGATTAAAAATTCATCTTCTTATTTACAGCAGCATATCTCAGCTACGGTATCGGCATCTGTTTACGGTAATAGAATTATGCAGTTTTGAGCAAGTAAAATAACCAGCGCTAAAATAAAAATAGCCCCGGCTAAAGTCAAAAGCATATTC
>ERZ791891.733-NODE-733-length-14959-cov-2.556092_pt1 | contig 14959 bp, 11 predicted proteins | sample MGYA00510155_ERZ791891 | MGnify/ENA primary metagenome ERZ791891 (study PRJEB30046, sample SAMN00792061) | human gut metagenome | study: EMG produced TPA metagenomics assembly of the A metagenome-wide association study of gut microbiota in type 2... | reverse complement strand
CGACCGCTTGAATGTCCCATATATGACATTGGTATGGGAGGCAATCCACAAAAACGGCAGCGGATGCGACTACACCTCAGAGATCGTGTTGGCCGACTCAACGGTCAAAGGAGGGAAACTCTGCTACGGCCCCAAACAATACGGCACACTCTTTATGCTGGGCATCGATAGTATCCGCCCCGAGACATTGGCCAAACTGTACGATTTTGTCGAACAGGGCGGGCGTGTATTCTGCATTGAGAAATTCCCGCACCAATCGCTCGGCTTCAAAGATTATGAAAAGAACGATGCAGCCGTACAGGAGTGGATCGGCAAACTGAAACGGTTCCCGGATCGTTTTGTTCTGTTAGAGAAACCAGCTGATAACGATTTTATCACTTGGTACGCCGACGTACAGCAGCAATATGGGCTCACCCCATACATGACAATCGAAGAACCTAATCCATATTTCACTCAAAACCGTTATCAAGGCGACCATGGTGAAGAGCTATTTTTCTTAGCCAATTCACACCTGCACAATCCCTATCAGGGACGGATCCGGTTCAGCAAAGAGATCACATCAGGCCATTACCCATGGGTATGGGACATGGAGAGTGGCAAGCGTTGGCGCATTGACTTGGACAAAGATGGAGGCTTTGCCCTTGACATGGGACCGGTTGACTCATTGGTAATTGTCTTTGACCGCAATAAACAGGGTCCAAAATGGGAACCTCTGCCTTATGAAGGAAACGATAGCCAGACACTGAAAGGTTGGGAAGTAGAGTTGCACCATAGCCGCGAAAAATGGACACGTACCGACTATATGGAGCAGCCGACCGACCTGAAAGAGACCAAATGGGTAGATTTTACCGGAACGGTTACCTATCGGACGACCGTAACAATCGACGATACTTCACGCCGCACCCTGCTCAATTTGGGGAAAGTACACGGAGAGGCCTATGTTTCGGTTAACGGCAAAGATCTCGGGTTGCGTTGGTATGGCCGCCGTGTTTATGATCTGAGCGACGTTCTTCAGCCGGGTGAAAACAACATTGAGGTACGAGTGATCACCACGCTGGGCAACTACATGAAAACGCTCAAGGATAATCCGACTGCCCAAAAATGGACAAATACTAAGAATAAAGTACAACCGACCCAATCCATGGGGCTTGTAGGTCCGGTAACACTTTATACGGCATAAAAATATAAGGAGGCAAATTGCACACAGTATATTTGTCCGATTATATGGGAGTGGAGCATAAAACCCGACTGGATTCAAAACCACCGACACGAAAACACGAAAAGAAAAGAATAAAACAATAACTAAACAAAGCAAACACGAGAAGATGAGAATGAAAAAGCTTTTTGCACTGACACTTAGTCTGATCTGTTCCGCTCAACTGTGGGCTAAAGATTACCAAGTCGCAGATTTCGGTGTAATGGCCGACGGTACGACGCTCAATACCCGGGCTATTCAACGAGCTATCGACCTGATTCATGAACAGGGCGGCGGCCGATTGATCTTTCCATTGGGTCGTTACCTGTCGGGCACTCTGCATCTGCGTTCCGGTGTGACTTTACACCTTGAAAACGGTGCCGTTCTGATGGGTTCCAACAACCCCTACGACTATGATCGTGTACCCAATCTGAATACAGCCTTTCTGTTGGCTGTCGGTCAGGAAAATATCGGATTGACCGGAGAGGGTTTGGTGGATTGCCGTGGTCGTCAAACTGCCTATAACCTCGTGGATCAGATTCATCGTGGATTATTCGATGACCCGCTGAATTTGGATCGTCCGTATGAATCTCATCGTCCTATGATTATCTATTTCCGCGAATGCACAGGCGTCACGGTTGAAGGGATCAGCCTGAAAAACTCAGCCAGCTGGGTTCAGACTTACGACCAATGTTTCAATCTGAAGATTGATCGCATTCACGTCGAAAGCAACGCTTATTGGAATAACGATGGTCTCGATTTGGTGGATTGCCAGAACGTAACGGTTACCAACTCATTCTTTGACGCTTCTGACGATGCGATCTGCCTCAAATCGCACGGTGACGACCAGAAGTGCCACAACATTTTGATCCGCAACAATGTTGCACGCTCGGGTGCAAGCGGTATTAAATTCGGTACGGGCTCACGCGGCGGTTTTACAGACATTCGCGTCATCAACAATAAAGTATATGACACCTACCGCTCTGCCATCACGCTGCAGGCAGTAGATGGAGCAACGATCGACAACATTTTGGTAGATTCACTCTATGCCATCCACACCGGCAACGTCATTTATCTGCGCACCGGAGACCGTTACACAAATGGTCGTCACTCTTCGATGAGCAATGTCACGATCCAGAACGTTTATGCAGAGGTTCCGGCTGCGAAACCGGACAAAGGTTACGATTACGAGGGCCCAATCCACCACATGCCTCGCAACATTTCTCCATGCGGCATCGTAGGTTTGCCTGACCACGTAATTACCAACGTAACCTTGCGCAACATCAAGATCAAGTTCCCGGGTGGCGGTAACAAATTCTATGCTTATCGTGGAGTAACTCCTGCCGAATTGGACAGTATTCCTGAAATGCCGAAAAGCTATCCGGAATTTTCACAGTTCCGCGAACTCCCGGCTTGGGGTTTCTACATTCGCCACGCCAAAGGGGTGACTTTGGAAAATGTTGAGCTGATCGCACAAAAACCAGACTATCGTCCGGCTGTTGTATTGGATGATGTTCATGACATTACCTTCGACAACGTCACCTACGACGAGCCGAATGCCGCACAGAAACAACAGTTTTATCCTTACAAATCGACTGAGGTTAAAGTTATTGAGTAAGGGTACTACAAACAAGGCTATCAACTAACCGATATAGATTCATCAAATACAAACCCTACATGAACAGAAACCCGAAACTGCTTTACAATTGGCTCTTCGGCACAGTCATGTTGCTAAGTGCTACGATTCTGCAGGCAGCACCGACACAGGCAGAAAAGGCCCAGCAACAAGCGTCGAGCGGGAATACCTACTACGATCAATTCCGCAATCCGGAAGCCAAATATCGTCCTTTCGTACGGTGGTGGTGGAACGGCGACAAAGTCAATGCGGACGAATTGCGCCGCGAGTTACACCTGCTTAAAGATGCCGGAATCGGCGGCGTAGAGATCAACCCTGTTGGTTTCCCGGGCGGTGCCGATGATCTGGGCATTCCTTCGATCTCTTGGTTGAGCGAGGAGTGGATCAACATGCTCAAAGTGGCATTTGACCAAGCCTCCAAACTTGATATGACCTGCGATCTGATCGTAGGTAGCGGATGGCCTTTCGGTGGAGAATTTCTCGAAGGCGATGAGCGTGGACAAGTCATGGTAATTGGTGTCGAAAAAGTGACCGGCCCTCAAGAGTACACCACCTCTGTTTTTTCACTGCTCAAGGAGGCCGATCCCGCCATCAGCAAGCCCTATTCAGGACGCATTCCACACTTGATCTCGCTACAACTGGTTCCCGATCCAGTGGGCAGTTTAGATGAGGTGATTGACCTCAGCGACAAGATTAATGAGAAAGAGGCTTTCACGGTACAGATCCCGGAAGGGAAATATGCCCTTTACGCACTGGTACGCATCGACTCATTCGGGGCTGTGATCAGCGGCGCCCCCGGTGCCCAGGGTCCTACCCTGAACCACCTGGACAGTACGGCTGTCAAGAAGTATCTGAACCACATGTCCGATGCCATCCAGGCGCAGCTTGGCCCGTTGGCACAATACATTCGTTCCCTGTTCACCGACTCCATGGAGCTCGAGGGTGCCAACTGGAGCAGTGATTTTGCTGCTGAGTTCAAGAAACGCCGTGGATATGACATCATGCCCTACCTCCAATATACGATGTTTAAGACCGGAGGAATGGGTAACGTTCTCGATTATCACTACGGTGTCGAAATGACTCCCGAATTCAAAGAGATGATCGACCGCATGCGGTACGACGTTGAGTTGACCAAGGCCGAGATGTTCCGCGATCGATTTACGATTCCTTACACCAACTGGTGCCGCCAGCTGGGCGTGAAATCTCGTGCACAGGCTTATGGCCGTGGATTCTTCCCATTGGAGAGCGGTATGTATTACGACATTCCCGAAGGTGAGTCATGGACGACCAACTGGCTCCAGCACCGCATCGGCGAAGAGATGAGCAATGAGGAGTATCGTGCAGGACGTGCCTACACAATGGTTAACAAATACATCACTTCGGCGGCACACCTTACCGGCAAACGGTTAATAAGCGCCGAGGAGATGACCAACACCTACCGTGTTTTCAACGCAACGCCTGAGTTCCTCAAAATCGGTAGCGACCAGAACGCACAGGTGGGCATCACCCACTCAGTGTGGCATGGTTTCAACTACTCACCACCTGAAGCTCCCTTCCCAGGTTGGGTACGTTACGGTTCTTATTACAGCGAGAAGAATAACTGGTGGCGCTATTTCAACTGTTTGAATACACACCGTGCGCGTGTAGCCTCTCAGTTGCAAAATGCAGATATGTATGCCGATATCGCGATCCTGATGCCGGTATCCGATATGTGGACTACCATGGGCATGCAGAACGAACCATTCCCCTCATCGATTAACAAACCTTACCAATCACTGGTTTGGGAGGCGATGAACAAGAACGGTAACGGTACCGATTACATTACGGAACCTTTAATCTGTGCATCAACCATCTCTGACGGGATGCTGCACTATGGTCCTCGCAGCTACAAGGACCTTTTCTTAGTAGGGGTCGAGAGTATGAATCCCGAAACCCTGGCTAAGTTGTATGAGTTTGCACAACAAGGAGGACGTATTTTCTGCGTCGAGACAGTGCCTTACAAATCACTCGGCTGGAATAATCATAAAGAACGCGATGCAGAGGTCAAGGCCTGGATCGAAAAGTTGCAGGCCATGCCCGAACAGTTCATTCATCTGGAGAAACCGGCAGACAACGATTTTATTACGTGGTATGCAGGTGTGCAGAAACAGTACGGCATTACGCCGACCGTTCAGATCGAAAGTCCCGATCCATTTGTCATGGCTAACCTTTTCGTACGGGACGACGATTCACGGATCTACTTCTTTACCAACACTCATCTGCACAACAGCCACCAGACTAAATTGGTTTTCCCGCAAGAGGCAACCCGCATGAACGCATGGGTATGGAATCTGGACAATGGAGAACGCTATCGTCTGCCTTTGGATAAAGAGGGCGGTTACACTTTAGATTTAGGTCCGGCAGATGCACGCATGATTGTGTTCGACCGCGACAACAACAAAAGGGCTCCGGTTTGGGCACCGCTGCCCACATCGGGAACCGACAGCCAGACGCTGACAGGTTGGGGGCTTGAGTTCCACCACAGCCTCGAGCATTGGATCAAAACGGCAACCGCTGACACACTGAAAGATCTGAAAGAGACCGAATGGAAGAGTTTCACCGGTGATGTAGTTTATCGTACCGATGTCGAAGTGGACGATCCGGAAGGCATGGTACTCAACCTTGGCAAGGTGTACGGAGTCGCTTCGCTGAAGGTTAATGGCATTGACTGTGGCACCAGCTGGTACGGCCGCCGCACTTACGATTTGTCCAATGTTCTGCACAAAGGGTGGAACCGTATCGAAGTGACGGTAACGACGACGATGGGCAACTACATGCAAACCTGGAAAGAGAACAAGCTGGCACAGCAGTGGACCAACCGTCCCGGACGTCCGCAACCTGTTCAATCGATGGGTATTGCAGGTCCAGTCACACTCTACCGCAAATAGGATATAGCAGAGTTGCAACCAAAAACGGAAAACACGAAACAAACAATAAAACAATAACAATAACACATCAACAACATGAAAAAGACAAAAGCCCTGATTCTTTCGCTGTTGCTGCTGACCGGCATCGGAGCACAAGCTAAGGACTACAATGCCTCTCTGTTCGGTATCAAATCGAACGGAACGACTTTGAACACAACCGCTATCCAAAAGGCGATCGACTACATTCACGAAAATGGTGGTGGACGTTTGGTATTTTACGTAGGACGTTACCTGACCGGATCTATCGAGCTGAAAAGCAACGTAACGATCCAGTTGAACGAAGGAGCTGTACTGTTGGGATCTACCAACCCTTATGACTACCGTAAAATCGACGGCACTTGGTTAGGATTGATTTTGGCTAACGGCGCTGAGAATATCGGCGTTGTAGGCCGTGGTGTAGTGGATGGCCAGGGTCGTGAAACTGCATACAACTATGCAGATCAGATTCAAAAAGGCATCATCAACGACAACCTCAACTACGACCGTGCAGCCAACCGTCCGACACTGATCTACCTGCGCGAGTGCAAAAATGTAGAGATCAACAACGTCACTTGGAAAAACTCAGCTTTCTGGGTACAGATTTACGATCAGTGCCAGAACCTGAACATCGACAAGATTACGGTAGACAGCAAGGCATACTGGAACAATGACGGTATCGACATTGTAGATTGCAACGGTGTGAAATTGACCAACTCGTTCTTCGATGCAACGGACGATGCGATCTGCCTCAAATCACACGATCCCAAAAGCATTTGCCAGAATGTTGAGATCAGCAACTGCGTGGCTCGTTCGAGCGCCAGCGGTGTCAAATTCGGTACTGCTTCACGCGGTGGTTTCCGCAACATCAAACTGACCAACATCAAGGTTTATGACACTTATCGTTCAGCTCTCGCATTTGAAGCTGTTGACGGTGGAGTAGTTGAAAACGTAACTGTGGACAGCCTCTCTTCATACAACACTGGAAACGTTATTTTCTTCCGTATCGGCGAACGTTATGAAGGAGAAAAAGGCAAATTCAACAACGTAACCGTTTCGAATGTTTATGCCGAAGTTCCTGCAGGCAAACCCGATGCAGGTTATGAATACGAAGGTCCGGTAGAAGATCTGCCACGCAACATCTCACCTGCGACTATCGTAGGTCTGCCCGAGCAGTACATTACTAACGTAACTTTGCGCAATGTAACGATCGTTTATCCGGGTGGCGGTAACCCCAACTATGCAAAAGTGGGCACCGATGCCAAATCACTGAAAGCCATTCCTGAAATGCCGAAAGCTTATCCTGAGTTCTCGCAGTTCAAAGAGCTGCCGGCATGGGGCTTCTACATTCGTCACGCTAAAGGCATCACCTTTGACAATGTGACGTTGACTGCAGAGAAACCGGACTACCGTCCAGCAATCGTATTGGACGATGTTCACGGTGGCGACTTCTCGAAAGTGACCATCAACGATCCGAGCAAGAGCAAAAAACAGATCATCGAATTCCAATCAAGCGACATCACCAAATAGCATGTAGGATGTCCTCTCATTGGGGCGACATTGCCCCCTTTCGAGAAAATACCCATAGGCTACAATATAGTCCAAAACCTAAAAACTCCTGTGTCATACGACACGGGAGTTTTTATTTTTCGTATTTTCGTATCGCCAGATTTTCTCTGATATTTTCATAATGCTCCCAACCATGCCCCGGAACATAACTCGCTTTATTTTCCTTCCGATTCAGAAGCTATACCTCCATCCAACCAAATTGTTGGGACTATTAGGGACATTAATTTTATGTTCATGGTTCTCGATCACGTCGGCAGATGCGGCCCCAATCATAACAGAGGCTTCCTCTTCAGCACAACCATTGGCCCAATCGACAACGACCGACTCTGTTGCCTCAAATGCCATTTCTCCGATTAACAGAATTTCCACCTTCCACCAAAACAACTTACCCAACCCATTACCACTTACCGAGGAGGAGGTCGCACATTTCGGCAAGCTATTAGTCCAGATGCCGCAGGGTCGTATTGAACCGATCGACACCTACGCATCCGAACTACTCCGGAAATTATACCATCGGGACCACTACCAACAGTTAGACGGAACCCGTTGGTTGATCCATTTGTTGGCCGATCCTGTCCGATGGGTACATGAACCGTTATTGGAGCTCGGCAATAAGTCCCTAAGAGCGGAGTTGCTTCAGGCTAACGGACGGCAATCAGCCAACCACTCAAACAAACATATTGCACTGGCTGATCTTTTCACTGATCAGGGGGCGTACATTCCCGCCCAACAGGTTGAAAGAGCATACACCAAACCTGCCAAAATACGCAATAAACGGGACAAAGAGCTGATCAAACTCGATGAGAAGGTCAATATTCTGTACGGCCTAATCACCGGCCATATGCTGGCGATTTTCCCTTCAACAGCCCTGCCTCTACCCTCTTCGACGGACACACTCTCCAGAACAACGGCACATACAGAGCGTAATTCGACAGCACCGGATTCTCCTCTTGACTCACAACCAGGCATCGCTACGGCCCGTTTACGATGGTATTCCACAGGAGATGATCTGCATGGGTTGCCCGCAAGCGATTCAGCATTCATTGTCACAACCCTGCGCAACTATCTTACAGCACTGTCAGACACCAACCGTATGGCGGCTGAGCAACGAATCGGATTACTTCACACACTCGAGCAGTATCAGCAAAGTCATGCTGCAGGGACTCTTCCCTCCCTTGCTCAAGTCAACGCCGAGATATTTTACAACCACGCCGATATATTCCGCACCGCATTCCGAAGCTACCTGATTTTGGGCTTTCTGCTGTTAGTGGTTATTTTCTGTCGTCCGCAGTTACGACGCAATAAGTTGCTATTCGTTCATCTTCCCCGATTACTTATCTCATTGATTTTGCTACTGTTTCTTTGGCAAAGCGTCGGAGTGGGGCTGCGTTGGTACATTTCAGGTCGTGCCCCCTGGACCAACGCTTACGAATCTATGGTGTACGTCGGATGGATAACCGTTTTGGCAGGACTGCTCTTTGCCCGCCGCTCGACACTCACCCTTGCCCTCGCCACCCTAATGGGCGGTGTCGTTCTGTTCGTCTCGAACTTGAATTGGCTCGATCCGCAAATCACGCCATTGGTACCGGTTCTCAAATCCTATTGGCTGATGATCCATGTCTCGGTCATTACAGCCAGCTATGGATTTTTCGGCATCGGAGCAATAACAGGTCTTGCCGCACTCATTGCCATCATTCTCGGCCGGCCTCAACGAGAACTGCGCATCATCGGAGAATTAACCCTGCTGATCGGATTGGTTTTACTGGCAGCCGGAATCTTCCTCGGTGCCATTTGGGCCAACGAATCCTGGGGCCGTTACTGGGGGTGGGACCCCAAAGAGACCTGGGCTCTGATTACCTTATTGGTTTACGCCTTTATCACACACTCACACCATATTCCACGCATGAACAACGACTACGCCTTTGCAGCCATGTCTCTTACTGCAATTACCTCTGTACTGATGACCTTTTTCGGCGTCAACTATTACTTGTCTGGCTTACATGCTTATGGTGGCAGTGGAGAGATCTCTCTTGCCCCCGTCATCATCGGCATTGTTCTCATCGGGGGAATCATCCTTTGGGCCGGCATCCGTTATCGGAAAGAGCGCAAACCCAAAGCCTGATCTCATGCCCATTTCATTACATCGGTCATCATTGGCTTCAATTCTCTCCTGAGTCTTTATCGCCGCACACAAAGCGTTAAAATATTCCTCCTCCCTATACGAGTCATTCACAATAAAAATGCACTTCCAGAGGATTCTCATATAAAGGGAAAAGATTCGAGATATTTTTTTATATTTGTATGTTAAGCGATTATCCGAATCGATCTCACGGATTCGGGAATTAAGATATTGACAAATAGCAATATAAAACCATTATCATGCAGACAAAAAGATTTATCGGAGAGAACCCCAAAGTGGGTATCCGTCCCGTAATCGACGGACGTCAGGGTGGCGTACGTGAATCTCTTGAGGAGCAAACGATGAATATGGCTAAACATGTAGCCGAATTGATCACCTCAACTTTGAAATACAATGACGGTACACCTGTACAGTGTGTAATCGCCGATTCTACCATTGGTCGTGTACCTGAAGCTGCCGCTTGCGCCGAAAAATTCCGCAAAGAGGGCGTCGGCTTGACCATCTCAGTAACCCCTTGCTGGTGCTACGGTAGTGAGACCATCGATTATGATGATCGTATGCCCAAAGCAATCTGGGGATTCAACGGTACAGAACGTCCGGGTGCCGTTTATTTGGCAGCCGCTTTGGCCGGTCACAACCAGAAAGGTATGCCTGCGTTCGGTATCTATGGTCACAACGTACAGGACGCAGACGATCAGACGATTCCAGAAGATGTTAAAGAAAAGTTGTTGCGTTTCACCCGTGCCGGTATCGCCGTAGCACAGATGCGTGGCAAGAGTTATCTTTCGATTGGTTCGGTTACCATGGGTATCGCCGGTTCAATCGTTGATACAGACTTCTTCCAGACCTATTTGGGCATGCGCAACGAATCGGTTGATGAGGTCGAAATTATCCGCCGTATAGACGAGGGCATCTATGACAAAGAGGAGTTCAAGAAAGCGATGGCTTGGACCGAGAAGTATTGCAAGGTCAACGAAGGTCACGATTTCAACCCTGCTGCCAAACAGAAAGATCGTGCACAAAAAGATGCCGATTGGGAATACATCGTCAAGATGATGATGATCATGCGAGACCTGATGTGCGGCAACCCGAAACTGCTCGAGATGGGCTTCAAAGAGGAGGCTTTGGGACACAATGCCATTGCAGCCGGCTTCCAGGGTCAACGTCAGTGGACCGATCACCTGCCTAACGGTGACTTTGCAGAGGCAATGTTGAACTCATCATTCGACTGGAACGGTGTACGTGAAGCCTTTGTGATGGCTACTGAAAACGACTCATTGAACGGTGTTGCTATGCTGTTTGGCAAATTGCTGACCGGCAGTGCTCAGGTATTTGCTGATGTACGCACCTATTGGAGTCCTGAAGCCGTTGAGCGTGTAACGGGCAAACGTCCTACCGGTGCCGCAGCAAACGGATTCATCCATCTGATCAACTCAGGAGCAGCCAGCCTCGACGGCAGCGGTCAACAGACATTGAACGGCCAGCCTGCTATGAAACCTTTCTGGGAGATTACCGATGAGGAGGCTGAAAAATGTCTGAAAGCGACCACCTGGTATCCTGCCAACCGCGACTACTTCCGCGGAGGTGGATTCTCATCTCATTTCGTATCGAAAGCCGGTATGCCTGTTACCATGGTTCGCCTCAACCTGATCAAAGGTCTGGGTCCCGTTCTGCAGCTGGCAGAGGGATACACCGTCGAACTGGAACCCGATGTACACAAGATTCTCGACGAACGTACCGACCGTTGCTGGCCTACGACCTGGTTCGCTCCACGTCTGACCGGCAAAGGCGCCTTCAAAGATGTTTATTCCGTTATGAATAACTGGGGTGCCAACCACGGTGCATTCAGCTACGGCCATATTGGAGCCGACTTGATTACGATGGCATCCATGCTGCGTATTCCTGTCTGCATGCACAATGTGGATGAATCGAAGATCTTCCGTCCGAGTGCATGGGCTGCATTCGGCATGGATCCCGAAGGTGCAGATTATCGTGCCTGCCAAAACTACGGTGGCTTGTACAAATAGTCTGTACCCCGTATACAAAAAAAAGCAGAGCGAACAAAATTCGCTCTGCTTTTTTATTAGTCAACCTCAAGATTAATATATCATGTTAAAAAACGCGACTACTACATATCAAAAAAAGGGCTTTAACTTAATCGACAGAGAATACCGTTTACAAACATGCCTCAAAACTGCCCTGATCATAATATAAAGTTTGATAAACGCCACCTTCAACAATCATGCGTCAGAGAGATTTCTATATAGTCATCAAAGAGATATAGTTCCTATACAAAACGAGCGCCGTAGATTTACAAATCTCTACAGCGCTCATTTCCCTTTAATACATATATATTACAAACTCATGAATCTACACTCCGATGCAACATTGCGATTGATCCAAATTGTTGTTGTATTCCTTCTAATTTACTTCATTCATTGACAAGAAAGTAAACAAATATTTTATGGCACGTATGGTCGCATTGAACCATTCAATTCCACTGCATTAGATTGCGATGGCAAAACGATATATCCGACCCAGCTACCCATCCAAGGAGCATAGTTACTACCTCGGAACAGTTTAAATGTGCGAGTCAAAGTCCACGTTGAACGCCAAGCACTTTGGACATCTGTCATTTGTGCCACTAATGTAATTTTAATGTTCCCCTTCTTATCCGGTATCATTGTAAAGGTATCGATTTTACCCACACTTTGTCGGAATCCTTCACGACGCATTCCCTGTGCAGACCATGCAGCCTGAAAAAAGATCGAATCGCCTTGTACCCGCATAAAATTATAGCAGACTTTAGACTTATCCGTACTGCGCGGGTCATAGAATTCCCAGACGAAATTACGAGAATTCAGTGCGATTTTAGCCATTTGGAATTTTTGCGCACCCTCTTGTGCCTCCAATAGTTTACGCTGATCACTTTTCGACTTGTTTTCGGTTTGAGCTGACACAGAACCCATTCCTAAACACAATAACAGACTGAATAAAAAGATCCTTTTCATCACAGGTTATTTTAAGTTAGTTGTTGTAGTTACAGCAAGTTAACAATTGTTCTCAACAAAACAACGCGTTAAACTTAGATAATTTATGGAACAAGAATATTTGGCTGAGCTTTAAACACTTTTGAAGCGTTAGCGGGAAACAATCTTCCATAAAAGGTTATTCGACCATTGTTAAAGGTCGAATTCATTACAGCTGAGACCTGATTATCCCCCTTATATAGAGTTACGATGACAGTTGAAGAAATGGAATTACCTTGTACACGAAATTGACAGGTTACATTTCCATGTTTATCGATTCGTTCTTGCACATCAGAAGCATTACCAGCCAACGTTATTCCACCAGCGCCGTTCATACCTGCATGAGCTGGTAGAACAGCAGTTGGACTGAAGCATAATCACGATTCATCAGCACAAAATTTTCATTAGCAGACACGTAAACAGTTCTACCCAGCTGCCCTATAATGCGATCAACTTCTACAACAAACATACTATCTTTCAAAGCCTGACGGGCAATTTCAAATTGCTGATTAGCCTGTTGCTGTGCGATCTCTCGCTGCACTTTCCGACTGCCTTTACGATCTTGTTTTGGGTCTTGAGCATGTGCCTCAACACAAATACAATTTAGAGCCATTATACTCAACAGGAAATTTAATAATATAAAACGTTTCATATTTCTGAATTGTATTTTATCGACAACTATCAATCAACAATCGTTATGTATCACATCTATATATTATAGATGTATAACAATTCTTATTCGTTGCATATACTCCAACATTTTCGATTCCGTTTCCATTAGATGACAACCATAAAACAGAAAAGATTTTTATATTCTGGCACATTATTCGTTGCTATAAACACATCTCCTTGTTAACATGATGAACGCCCACTTTTCAACTTCCTAAAGGATCAAACAAAAAAATTCATATTTTAGTTAAACCATAGAAAGATAAAACGCACATCAACACCTAAACACAACATCAATTGAACCGTTTGGAATATCAATTAAAAAATTCTAACTTACAACGAAATTATAATTACCATGCAGAAAAACAAAATTCAAACCACTCTGTTGAGTGCTGCCATCTTGGCTTTAGGAATGGTTTTGCTGGGCTGGATGCTTCGCAGTGGAATCGTACATTTTAAAGAGAGTGAACGTGTAGTCACAGTCAAAGGACTTTCTGAACAGGAGGTTAAAGCAGACCGTGTCATTTGGCCCCTGACTTACAAGGTTATCGGAAATGATCTCCCTGAGTTGTACAACAACATCGAAAAAAACAACGCTACAATCATCTCTTTCCTCAAAGAGAATGGTATCGATGAAAAAGAAATTACGGTAGCACCTTCCCAATTGGTAGATCTAAAAGCGGAACGTTACGGAAACTACAACTCGACACCCTACCGATACAATATTACAACTGTATTAACAGTTGCAACAGGAAATGTCGATTTGGTGCGCAAACTGATGCAACGGCAGGGCGATTTGCTTAAGCAAGGTGTTGCCATTGGCGGTGAAGATTATCAATACCGAACCGAATTCCTTTACACGGGGCTAAATAACATTAAGCCGAAAATGATCGAAGAGGCAACAGCCAATGCACGTACTACTGCTGAAAAGTTTGCACACGATTCCAAAAGCAAACTGGGGAAAATCCGTACCGCCTATCAAGGTCAATTTTCGATCAGTGACCGGGATGCAAACACTCCTTATATTAAAACAGTAAGAGTGGTAACAACGGTTGAATATTATCTCAAAGATTAAATTCAATCCCCGATAAGCAACGATTCGAAATTTCGAATCGTTGCTCTTTTAGAAGCCCTTACTTCGATACCGTAAGGCAGCGACAACCTTTTCATAGCACATCGTATCCGATAACCTGATTTATTGTATACCGCTTGTGACTGACGCAGGGCGCTGCCTTTTATCATCGACATATAAGTCCTTATTAACTAAAACACACTTTACAGCCGAAATCATTTTCTCTATACTACTAATAACTATCAACTACTACCCTGTTGTCTCGAGTCAGACTCTTTATGCTACCAGTAAAAGCCCTTGAAATTACTACTAAACCTCAAACTCATATGAAACACTTTGCTTTTACACCTATTGTAGCCTCACTACTGCTGCTTTTTACAGGTTGTTCCAAAGATCGCAACCCTTCAGGTGGCACCGGCACATTGAACATCCAACTCGAAATGGATGAACACATTGATTTGATCACCCGCACCGCCACAACCAAAGCGACACCTGACCTAACCACCTTTACACTCGAAGTAGTACAGGGAGAAGAGATCGTTGAAAAATTGCCGACCATCGGCTCAAATACCTCACCCAGCCTTACTCTTGCTGAAGGAGACTACACGGTCAAAGTCTACTCACAACCCTTTACAGCTCCTGAGTTCGATCTGCCTGTATATGGTGCATCCCAAGATTTCTCCATCCTGGCTGGGGAGACCAAGGCC
>ERZ791891.729-NODE-729-length-15020-cov-11.743602_pt1 | contig 15020 bp, 8 predicted proteins | sample MGYA00510155_ERZ791891 | MGnify/ENA primary metagenome ERZ791891 (study PRJEB30046, sample SAMN00792061) | human gut metagenome | study: EMG produced TPA metagenomics assembly of the A metagenome-wide association study of gut microbiota in type 2... | reverse complement strand
ACGATCAAATTCTTCGAAAATACGACCTCGATCGCAGCCGGAGCCTTCAAAGGCTGCACGGCCCTGACCAAGGCGACCGTTCCGACCGGTGTCGAAATCATCGGCGAAAGCACGTTCGAAGGATGTACAGCGCTGGCATCCCTCACCCTGCCGTCGAGCGTTAAAACCGTCGGCGACAAAGCGTTCAAAGGGTGTAGCGCACTCGTCGAAACAAGCCTATCTGCGATCGAAAACATCGGAACCGAGGCATTCGCCGGTACCGGTCTTACCTCGGCAAAAATTTCTGCCACGACACTCGGCGAAAAGAGCTTCCGCGACTGTACCGAACTCACGGCCATTACCCTCGGTTCGGCAACGACCATCCCGGCCGAAATGTTCGCCGGCTGTACGGCTATTACGACCGTCACCATTCCCGCTTCGGTTCAGACAATCGGCGCGAGCGCTTTCGAAGGCTGTTCCAAGCTGGCGACCCTGACATTGGGTTCTGGCGTGACAACCCTCGGCGATCGTGCTTTCGCCGACTGCGGCCTGACGGCACTCGCCCTGCCCGACAACGTTACCACGCTGGGTGACGGAGCCTTCAGCAACAACCCCAATATCGCTACGCTCCAATTCGGTGCAGGCCTCACCGCTATCAGCGACAATGCCTTCGCAACGAACGACGCGATCGAAAACCTGACCATTCCGAAAACGATCGTGACGATCGGTGCGGGTTCTTTCTCCGACTGGTCGAAGCTGACCAAATTGACCATCTCGGGCAACACGCTGACTTCGATCGGCAGCAAGGCCTTCGAAAACGCCGCACTGCTCGCAGACGTCTATGCGGAACCGACGACGGCCCCTGCGGTACAGGCCGACAGTTTCTCCGGCGCGGGTACTTCGGTACAAGGCAGCAAAACGTTCCACGTAGCATCGGTCGAAGCCTACTCCTCCTGGACCACAGCCGCCAGCGGCTATACGATGGAGGCGCTCGGTCCCGACTACCTGAGCGAAGGCCTTTACTACCGCGCTTCCGGCGAAGATCCCTGGAAATCAGAAATTCCGCAAACCTTCACTACGCTGTACGTCAAGACGGCCGGTGACAATACGGTGATGACGGCAGAACAGATGAAGGCCGTAGCGGATGCCGTGAAAGCACTCGCAACTCCGGCTACGGTGGATTTCTCGGAAGTCGTTTACGAATCGGAAACCTTCCCTAACTCGTTCAAATCGAATGCGAACCTCGCAGGCATCGTATTCCCGCAGAACGTAACGAAAACCGCTTCGGCCGCTTTCCAAAAAACGGGCATGACCTCGGTAACGCTACTGAAAGGCATCAGCTATGGATCGAACGCTTTCGACTCCTGCGCATCGCTCGTCAGCGTGACTGTCGAGGAGGGTGTGACCGAAATCGGCAACTACATGTTCCAAAACACCAAACTGACCGACGTAACCCTGCCCAATTCCGTCACGAAGATCGGAGCAAGCGCATTCAACGGCTGCTCGCTGACAACGATCAACTTCGGTCAGGGTGTAAAAACGATCGAGAATTCCGCATTCCAAAATTGCGGAGAGCTGACCGAGATCATCCTCCCGGATGCCACGGAAACACTCGGGCAGAATGCCTTCGGAGATTGTCCAAAACTGGCTAAGATTTCGTTAGGCAAGAATATGAAAACACTCGAAGCATACTGTTTCGTCGGCTACTCGAAAGGCTGCCCCTTGCTGGGTGACATCATCTGTCGGGCAACTACCCCGCCGACCCTGAAGGACGACTACGGTACCGGTCCCTTCGGCGGCGATTGGAGTCCCGTTGCAGGCAAAGACGTCCCTGCTGAGAACCGGATCATCCACCTTCCGAAATCGGCCGATCTGGTCGGCGGTACGGGAGCCTACGCCGACTCTTCGTGGGTTAAATTGACCTCCTCAACTTATGGATTCGCCTTCAAATACGATGTGGAAGGCTAACACTAAAATAGAATGATCGCGCGGTGAAAATGTCGGCAATCCTCCCCGGATTGCAGGCATTTTCATCCGCATTTAATCGAATCGCCATGAAAAAATTACTATACATCCTCGCAGGACTCGGCCTGGCGGCCTGCACCTCGGACATCGAGGAACTTCCCGAAGTCGGTCCCCAACCCGGACGGGAGGTAACCCTCACGGGTATTTCCGGCACCGCGAGCCGCACCCAATTCGTGCCTGGCGACGGGACCGAAATTCAATTTCAATGGAGCACCGGCGACCGAATCTGGGCAGGCGGCGTACAGAGCGCCGAAGCGGGAACGGACGGCAATGTCGCCGACTTCGGATTCACGAACCTCCCGGGGGCTGCACCCTACCGGATTTATTACAACATGACCGGCACCGACGCCGAAGCCGTCGTTCCGACCGAACAACGCCAGGCGGAGCCGGGCAAACTGCAACTCGGACCGAACGGCGATTTCGGCTATGCCACGACCGACTCCGAAGGACGATTCACCCTCTCGCACGCCACCGCTTACGTCTGGTTCAACCCCTGGTCGCAGGACGTGAAGGAGAAGCTCGTTTCCGTCACGCTGGCAGCGACCGACGCCTCGACCGTACTGACCGGTACGCGCACCTTCGACGGCACCGGATTCAGCGATGCGACCGATGCGAACAACGCCGTAACGCTTTCGTTCGGCAAGGAGGGTGTCGAACTGCCCGCGACGAGCAGCACCGCGAGCGTATTCGCCGCAGCGGTCGTCTATCCGGCGGATTGCAGCGCAGAGGAAATACACGTAACCTACACCTTCGCCGACGGCAGCGTCTATACCGAGACCAAAACCGGACGCAATTTCGAAGCGGGCCGTATCTACCGCCTGACGACCGAGATTACCAAGCGCGACGGAGGCAGCCTCGAAATTCAGGGGCTGGAGGATTCGGACGAACCCGTTTGTATGAAATACGGCGCTTCGGAAGCGTATGCACTGACGGCCGGAGGATGGATTCCCACGGTCGAAATGACATCGGCACCGGCAGGCTGGACGGCCGATTTCGACATCGCACGGCGTTCGCTCCTGATCGCTCCTCCTGCGGAATACACCGACGGAATGGATTTGGAAAACACCGTAACGATCCGGTCCGACGGCAAGCCGATCCTCTCACAGGAGTATTACGTGCTCGACTTCACCCATCCCGAAGGCACGTTCGTCCTCATAGAGGGCAACATGACCTCGGAGAACGGCACGATCGTCTATTTCGACCAACACATGCGCTATCATGAAAAGGTTTACGAGGAGATCAACGACAACGAAATCGGCAACGTCCTTCAGGATATGTACATGGCCAACGGCAAGATCTACTTCATTACCCAAAACGGCAAGACAAGCAGCATGGGGACCACATTCAACGGCGACGGACGCTTCGTCGTCTGCGATGCCCACACGATGAAACGCCTCGTGGCACGCGACATGCAGTTCTACGCAAACGTCGATACCTCTACGGGTGCCACCCAAAGTTCAAAATCGACCCTCTGCTGGCCGCAGCACATCGTGGTCGTAAGTCCCGAAAAGGCCTATATCCAATACTCCACGGCCGACAACGAATCTCATTCGGGCATCCGCATCGTGGACCTTCAGACCAACATCATCCGCACGAGCGACATTCCGGGAACATTCGGTGCTTTCACGAAGACGGGGGCGACCAAGGCCCGCATGGTCTTCTCGCGCGGCAAGGTCTTCGCCGGACGGGGCAATTCGGTGATCGTCCTCGATCCCGCGACGGATGCCGTAATCAAAACCGTCACCTACGAAAACCGCCAGGTGAAAGACCTCGCAAAGGGTTACGATGGGAAAATTTATGCTATCTTTACGGGCGAATTTACCGGAAACTCGGGCATGACCGGTGCGGCGAGCTTCACCAAACCGGCTATGATCGTAGCGTTGGACGCGAACGGCGAGGTCGTTTCGGAAACGAACCTGCCCGAACAGATCGAACTGCGCACGGGCACGGCTTCGCCGACAGTGCAGATGTGTGCGAGCTTCACGCAGCCGCACCTCTATTTCATCGGCAAACAGGACTTCAGCGCCTATGAAGCGATGCGTTACAACTACGAAACAGGCAGGGTCAACTGGGACTACATCACGGCAGCCCTCGATGCGGAAAGTTCGGGAGGATCCATCATCTACGGCTACATGGGCGTACACCCGACGACCGAACAACTGTGGGTCGGAAAATCGAGCTATACGAACAGCCGTATCCACGTTTACGACGTATCGCGCAGCGATGCCCTGGAGTTTTCGAGCTTCTATCAGAAGAAAGCGAGTCCGGCAGGCGTGGATTTCGCCTACCGTTTCTCGGACGAATGGATAAACAAATAGAATTATGTTCAATGGGTTGAAAAGAGGAATCGTAATCTGTGCATGCGCGGCGCTGGCCGTGTCGTGCATGGATTACGGTCCGATAGAGAAAGAGGATTTCGAAATCGACAACGCAGGTTCGGGCGACGAGGTGACCGGCAAGGGGCTCTTCATCACCAACGAAGGGAATTTCATGTACGGCAATGCCTCGCTCTCCTATTACGATCCGGAGAAAAAACATGTCGAGAATGAAGTTTTCGCCAGAGCCAACGCCATCAAGCTGGGCGACGTCGCGCAGTCGATGGTCATCCGCAACGGTATCGGTTGGATCGTAGTGAACAACTCGGGCGTGATCTATGCGATCGACATCAACACCTTCAAGGAGGTGGGACGCATCACGGGCTTCACTTCGCCCCGCTACATCCATTTCCTGAGCGACGAAAAAGCCTACGTCACCCAAATCTGGGATCCGCGCATCTACATCGTCAATCCCAAGACCTACCAGATCACCGGCTATGTCGAAACGGATATGGATTTCGAAACCGGTTCGACTGAACAGATGGTGCAATACGACAAATACGTCTTCACCAACTGCTGGTCGTACCAGAACCGAATCCTGGTGATCGACACCGAAACCGACAAGGTCTGCGACCAGATCACCGTGGGCATCCAGCCCACCTCGCTGGTCATGGACAAGTACAACAAGATCTGGACGGTGACCGACGGCGGCTACGAAGGTTCGCCCTACGGACACGAGGCGCCATCGCTCTACTGCATCGACGCCGCAACCCGCAAGATCGAGAAACAGTTCAAGTTCAAATTCGGCGACTGGCCCTCCGAAGTGCAGCTCAACGGCACACGCGACACGATCTACTTCATCAACAAGGCGGTCTGGCGCCTGCCGGTAACGGCCGACAAGTTTCCGGTAAAACCATTCCTTCCCTACAACAATACGCTCTACTACGGACTGACGATCAACCCCGTCAATTCGGAAGTCTATATCGCCGACGCGATCGATTACGTGCAGAACGGTGTCGTACTGCGCTATTCGCCCGACGGCGAACTGCTCGACGAATTCTATGTCGGGATCATCCCCGGCGCCTTCTGCTGGCGCTAATCATATAATAAGAATCATCATCCATGAACAAAATACGGATCTATTTCATATTGCTCGCTCTGACGGCGGTCGCCTGCAACAAGGACGAGCTCATCACCACCGATGTCGAACAGGTGCCGATCATCACGTTCGACACCGACCCGGCCGTCTATCCCGTCAAGGTCGGCCGGGAGTTCACCATTACGCCCTCCTACCAGTTCGTCGATCGGGCCGTTTACTCATGGAAACTGGAAGAAACGGGCAAAATCATCTCGACCGAACCGCAGCTCACCTACCGGTTCGATTCCGGCAATGAAATTTCGGAAGGCGTCAACGGCTACTACATCGACCTGGAGGTAACCACCCCGAACGGCACGACCGTCGAAACGGTTCTCGTCGAGGTACAGGAGCTGCTGCCGCCCCTGATCTCTTTCCCCATGCAGACCGACGGGCTGGAGGTCGTGAAAGGACGCAAATACGAATTCGCGCCCACCGTACAGTCGGCCGAGAACAGCACTTTTCTCTGGACGCTGCGCCGTCCGGGTGCCGCCGAAGCCGAACCGGTCGGCGATGAGGCCGTCTATGAATTCTGCGAGGAGATCGCCGGAACATACGAAGTCTCCCTGCGCACGGAAAACGAGGACGGCTCGGACGAAATGACAATCGAGGTGGAGGTGGTCGATGCACTGGCGGTATCGGTTACGGCGGTACCTATCGGACGCAAATACGACGGTCTGACCCGCACCGTATCGCTCGACCGCACGATCACTCTGCGGCCATTCATCTGGAACGGCACCAACCCCAAGTTCAGTTGGACGATCGACGGACAAGAGGTCGGGACCGAGCTTTCGTACACCTATACCCCGACCGAAACGGGAATCAAAAAGATCGTTTTCACCGTAACGGATACCACCGACGAACCCGAAATGACCCTCTCGAAGTGCATCACGCGCACCAATGAAACCCGGGCTACGCTGGAGTTCACCGTCGAATGCCACAGCGAAGAAGAGTCGCACCGCCGCCCGGCTTCGGGAGCCAGCAGCGCGACGTGGGACCGGGTGTACGAATATACGCCGGCCCCGGGACAGTTCATCAACGAACTGGTTTCGGGCGGATTCACCGGTACGGAAACCAGTCCCGAAGCGGCAGTCGCCTACGCCGAAGAACGGATGAAGAAAAATACCTGGGTATCGCTCGGCGGCTGGGGCGGCTACATCGTCGTGGGCTTCGACCACAGCATCGACAACTCCTCGTCCGGATACAAGGGAGGCTACAACTTCTCGATCACGGGCAACGCCTTCAAGGGTTCGTCCGAACCGGGTATCGTCTATGTGATGCAGGACACCAACGGCAACACCCTGCCCGACGACGAATGGTATGAACTCAAAGGATCGGAATACGGCAAAGAGGAGACCGTTCAGGATTACGCGGTCACCTATTACCGGCCGACCTACTCGGGAGCCGACGTACAATGGAAGGACAACCAGGGCGTCAAGGGCAAGATCGACTACCTGAAACAGTACCACGACCAGCCCAGCTACTACCCGGCGTGGATCGGCACGGACAGCTATACGCTTTACGGTCCCTGCCTGAAGAGCCGCACCTACGACCAGTCGGGCAACGGCTCCTACTGGGTCAATGGCGAATACGACTGGGGCTACGCCGACAATTTCGGCAACGACCGTCTTTCGGAGGACGACAATGCCGCAGCAGGCGCCATGAAGGTCTATTTCAAAATCTCGAACGCGGTCGATAAGAACGGACAGCCCGCCAACCTCAAATACATCGACTTCATCCGGGTACAGACCGGCGTCAATGCCAAAGCCGGCTGGCTGGGCGAGAACTCCACGGAGGTATTCGGATTTACGGACGAAAACATCAACCAGGGCAAATAGGCGGGAATATGAAAATAACAGGTATAATCTGCTGCCTCGCACTACTGTGCACGGCATGCAGCGAAGAGAAGACCGAACTGCCCTGGGGCAGCGACAACTACATAGTATCGTTTTCGCTGACTACCGGCGCCGACACCTACCCGGCCGTCATCCGCGACGGCCGGATTACGGTAAGCATCCCCTACAACGTATCGTTGGAAGACGCGCAGGTATCCTACGAATTATGCGAGCACGCCTCGATCTACCCCGACCCGGCGACTGTCGCCGACTGGGACCAGGAGTGGCAGTTTCTGGTCAGCTCCTACGACAATCAAAACGACCGCACCTACCTCTATACGGTAGAGCGCACCGACATTGCGACCGATGGCAGTCTGACACTTCGGACGCAGGCCGAAGTGGACGCTTTCGCCCGGAGCGGAATCAACACCGTCGAAGGCAACCTCACCATCGGAGGCGAGGACGAAGAAAACCCCGTCACGAATCTGGACGGGTTGAAAAACCTCGTTTCGGTCCGCTGCGACCTGACGATCACCGCCGCCTATACGGGTGAAACATTGGCCGGACTGGAAAACCTGACCGCCTGCGAATCGCTGCGGATCGGCAGCGCGGCCCATCCCAACGAAACGCTCAGGCAGCTTTCACTCCCGGCCCTGAAAGAGATCAAAGGCGACCTGTGCGTCTACGGCACGGCTCTGCAAACGGCGGATTTCAAATCCCTGCAAAGCGTCGCCGGGCACTTCGTCCTCCAGTCGGACGCCCTGCTCCAACTGACGGCCGACGAGCTGACCACCGTTGCCGGGAATATGACGCTGATCGGAACGACCGCAGACGAAGCCAAAGCCCCGTGCGAACAGATGTATTTTCCGAAACTGCAACGCATCGACGGGACGCTTACCCTCTCCCGCTTCGACCGGTTATCGGGACTGGGCACCACGTTCGGTGTTCTGACCCAGGCCGGAGCGCTTCGCTACGAACATCTCGCTCTGGCCAATACGTTCGAATTTCCGCTGATCGAAACCACCGGGAACATCACCGTCACCGACTGCCCTATTTTGCGATCGGTCCTGCTGCCGGCACTCACCGACGCCGGATCGCTCGAAATTACGGGGTGTCCGGCCATCGAAACATTATCCTTCCCGAAAGCGGAGCGTTTCGACGGCGACGTTAGCCTGGCAACGCTCCCCGCGATCAAGGATTTCGGGGAATTCCTTCCGGCGCTCAAAGCCATTTCAGGCGACCTGTCGATCGACGACCTGTCGTCGCTCGAAGGCGTACTGGATCTCTCGGGATGCACTTTTTCTCCGAACAGTACGCTCGACCTGCGTCTGGTCGCCGCGACGCGACTGACGGAGCTCCGGGGCGGCGATTTCGGCGGCTCGCTGCGGATCGACGCCTCGTCGCTGACGCCGCAACCGGAAGCGATGCCTTTCGGAATCACCGGGTTCAAAAACCTCGATACCCTGCGGATCGCCGGATTCACGCATGTTTCCGAACTCTCTTTGCCGACGGAAAGCTGCGATGACCTCACGATCGAAAATTGCGGATCGCAAGCCCCGTTCACGCTCTCGCTGCCGAATCTCGTCGAAGTGCGGGGAACGCTTCTCTGCCGCAACTGCGGCAAGGCAGGCGAAGCGAATTCGGCTTCGTTTCCCCGGCTGAAAAACGTCGGCCGGCAGCTCTCGTTCTACGTAGGTGCCTCGTCGTTCACCGTCCTCGAATTTCCGCTGCTGGAAACCGTCGGCAACGGAGAGCCCGTTTCGGATGATCCGGCAGACGACTACGCCCTCTACACGATGCCTTCGGGTTGCGCGGGTGAATTCATCCTGCCGAGCCTGCAACGGGTAAACGGCAGCATGCTGGTATCCACCTGGAACACATCGACCGACCGGGCCGTCGCGTTCCGCTTCCCCTCCCTGCAGAGCGTCGCGGGAGAAATCAGCGTCGGACACACGGCCTACAAAAACAGGTCGGTCGCAACGCTCGATTTCTCCGCCCTGACCGCTGCCGGGGCGATCCGCATCGGCAACCTCTCGTCGGTAACGGATTTCTCGACCTTCACGCAGGTCCTTCCCCGACTCTCCGAACAGACCTGGAGCGTGACAGACTGCAGCTATAACCCTACATATCAACAAATGCTCGACGGCGAAACCGGAGCCGAATCCAAATGATGAAACACCTATTGACAATCGTACTGTGCCTCACAACGCTCACCGGGCTTGCACAGGAGGAGAAAATCAAAAAAAGCGAGTGGTGGAACGGCAATCCTTCGTATGCCGTTCCCATCCGCGAAGTCAATGTCACGGCACGGCGGCCGATGAAGGAGATCGGCATCCAGAAAACCCAGCTCGACACTACGATATTGCATGAAAACATCGCACTCTCGATGGCGGACATCCTGACTTTCAACACGTCGATTTTCGTCAAACAGTACGGCCGCGCCACCCTTTCGACCGTAGCGTTCCGCGGTACGTCGCCCTCGCATACGCAGGTGACGTGGAACGGTATGCGAATCAACTCCCCGATGCTGGGCATGACGGACTTCTCGATGATCCCCTCCTACTTCATCGACGACGCCTCGCTGCTGCACGGCACCTCTTCGGTCAATGAGGCGGGCGGCGGCCTGGGCGGGGCGGTCAAGCTCTCCACGCGCCCTGCCGATGCGGACGGTTTCAACCTGCAATACACGCAGGGTGTCGGCTCGTTTTCGACTTTCGACGAGTTTTTGCGCCTCACCTACGGCAACGACCGCTGGCAAACTTCGACACGCGTCGTCTATTCCTCCTCGCCAAACGACTTCAAGTACAGAAACTACGATAAAAACGTGCTTATCCTGGACGACGACCACAACATCATCGGCTCCTACTACCCGATCGAACGCAACAAAAGCGGTGCATACCACGATTTCCACGCGTTGCAGGAGGTCTATTACAATACCGGGCACGGCGACCGTTTCGGATTGCAGGCCTGGTATGTCAATTCGAAGCGGGGACTTCCGATGCTGTCGGTCGATCACAAGGAGAACGACGACTACCTGAACCAACAGCGCGAACAAACCCTGCGCAGCATCCTTTCGTGGGATCACCTGCGCAAAAAGTGGAAAGTGGGCGTCAAAGCCGGTTATATCCATACCTGGATGGCCTACGACTACGAACGGGAACTCGGCAACGGAAAAATGGAGAAGATGATCCGCTCGCGCAGCACGATCAACACCTTCTTCGGCCAGGTGGACGGAGAATACTACCTCGGGGAGAAGTGGCTCTTCACGGCAACCGTTTCGGCACACCAGCATCTGGTACGAAGCATCGACAAAAACATTATCCCGATGGATAACCAGCAGCCGACCGATCCCAACGGCAACAAAACCAAAGTGCCCGTCGGTTATGACAAAGGACGCATCGAACTGTCGGGATACGTGTCGATCCGCTACCGCCCCACCGAGCGCCTGGGCCTTTCGATAGGCCTGCGCGAAGAGATGTTCGGCTCGGAGTGGACACCGATCATTCCGGCCTTCTTCACCGACTATCTGATCTCGAAACGCGGCAACCTCGTCGCCAAGGCCTCCATTTCGCGCAACTACCGCTTCCCGTCGCTGAACGACCTCTACTTCCTGCCGGGCGGCAACCCCGACCTGAAAAAGGAGCACGGCTTCACCTACGACGCCGGTCTGTCGTTCGCTACGGGCCGCGACGGAGTTTACACCCTGCGGGGCGAAGCCACCTGGTTCGACTCCTACATCGACAACTGGATCGTCTGGCTGCCTACGGCCAAAGGATTCTGGACGCCCAAAAACGTCAAGGAGGTGCATGCCTACGGCGTGGAGGTGAAAGCGGGGCTGGACGTACAGTTGGCCAAAGACTGGCAGTTGAGCGCCGACGGCAACTTCTCGTGGACCCCCTCGATCAACCACGGCGACCCGGTGGACTGGTACGACAAGGCGATCGGCAAACAGCTCGTTTACATCCCCGAATTTTCGGCTTCGGTAACGGGGCACCTGACCTACCGTTCGTGGCGGTTCACCTACAAATGGTGCTATTACAGCGAGCGTTTCACCACCTCGGACAACGATATGAAGACCAAGATCGGACGTGTGAAGCCTTACTTCATGAGCGACATTTCGCTCGAAAAAGCCTTCTCGTTCCGCTGGGCCGACCTCTCGCTTAAAGGAGTCATCAACAACCTCTTCAACGAAGAGTATCAATCGGTGCTTTCGCGCCCGATGCCCCGGCTGAACTACGAGATTTTCCTCGACATCCGCCCTAAATGGGGAAAACGGAATAAAAAACAGTAACTTTGCACCGCCCCTCGAAACTCCGACCGGGCTGAAAACGAAACTCTGACAATGAAAAAACTACTTTATATCCTGTTGTCGGCGATCCTCGCGGCCGCAACCGCCTGCCATCCCCGATCCGCCGCCTCGCTCGGGGATTTCGACATCAGCCTCTACGCCCCCGCCTACTCCTCGGGCTTCGAAATTTTCGGAGCGGAAGGGATGAAAAGCACGATACTGAAGACATACGCCCCGTGGCAGGGAGCCGAAGGCGAGGAAACGCAGCTCTTCATCGCCCGCAACGGCGAACAGGCTCCGGCGGATTTTCCGGGACAGGTACTCGACGGCGACGCCCGGCGCATCGTCTGCATGTCCTCGACCTACATCGCCATGCTCGACGCCCTGGGCGAACCGCAGCGGGTAGTCGGCGTATCGGGCATCGACTACATCAGCAACCCCTACGTCGCCTCGCACAAGGAACAGATCGGCGACGTGGGCTACGACGGCAACATGAACTACGAGCGGCTGCTTTCGCTCTCCCCGGACATCGTGCTGCTGTTCGGCGTCAGCGGCGCCAGCGCCATGGAACCCAAGCTCCGCGAACTGGGTATTCCCTACGCCTATATGGGCGAGTACCTCGAACAGTCGCCGCTGGGCAAGGCCGAATGGCTCGTGGCCGTAGCGGAAATCGCCGGAATGCGCGAACGGGGCGAAGAGGTGTTCCGCGAAATACCCCTCCGTTACGACAGCCTGAAAACCCTCGCGGCGAAAGCCGAACGAAAACCCGTCGTCATGCTGAACACTCCCTACGGCGACTCCTGGCTGATGGCTCCGCCTTCGAGCTATGTCGCCCGGCTGATCGCCGACGCAGGAGGACAATACGTCTATACCCAGGACACGGGCAATCAGTCGCGCCCCATCGACACGGAGGAGGCATACCGGCTGGCCGAAATGTCCGACTGCTGGATCAACGTCGGCTCCGCCGCATCGCTCAAGGAACTAGCGGAGATCGTCCCCAAATTCATGGATACGCGCCCCGTGCGGGAAGGGAGGGTCTATAACAACAACCGGCGCACCAACCCCTCGGGCGGCAACGACTACTGGGAATCGGGCGTCATACACCCGGACCTGATTCTGCAAGATCTGATCCGCATCTTCCACCCGGAATTGACGGATGCCGAACCGACCTATTACCGAAAACTGAACTAAACCGATGCAACGACGGCAGCGCATCCTCTTTCTCCTGTTCGGAGTTCTGGCGGCGGTACTTTTCGTCGTCGATCTCTCGGTCGGAGCCGTACCCATCCCGATCCGCGAAGTCCTCGCCGCACTGACGGGCAGCGGAAACGACCCCGTCACAACGAAGATTATCCTGAACATCCGCCTGCTGAAAGCCGTAGTCGCTCTGCTGGCCGGCGCCGCCCTCGCCGTGAGCGGCCTGCAAATGCAGACCCTCTTCCGCAATCCGCTGGCCGGACCATACGTGCTGGGCATCAGCTCCGGCGCGAGCCTCGGCGTAGCGATCTTCCTGCTGGGCGCTCCGCTTCTGGGCCTCACGGGACACCCGCTAATTTCCACCCTCGGCATTGCGGGCGCTGCCTGGATCGGCTCCTCGGCGCTGATCCTGATGCTGATCGCTGCGGTCAGCCGCCGAATCAAAGACATCATGGTCATTCTCATCCTGGGCATGATGTTTTCGTCGGGTGTCGGAGCCGTCGTGCAGATCCTGCAATACCTGAGCAACGAAGCCGCCCTCAAATCTTTCGTCGTCTGGACGATGGGATCGCTCGGCGACGTTACGCTCGGACAGCTCGGGCTGCTGCTTCCGGCTGTCGTTCTCGGACTCGTGCTGGCCGTCGCGGTCATCAAACCTCTGAACCTGCTCCTGCTGGGCGAAAACTACGCCCGCACGATGGGACTCGACATCCGCCGTTCGCGGCAGTTGATCTTCCTCTCCACCACCCTGCTGGCCGGTACGGTCACCGCCTTCTGCGGCCCGATCGGATTCATCGGCCTGGCCGTCCCGCACGTCGCCCGCATCCTCTTCGCCGATGCCGACCACCGGATTCTGGTCCCGGCCTCGATCCTTACGGGTATCGTGGTGATGCTCCTTTGCGACGTGCTGGCCAAACTCCTCACCTTCCCCATCAACACGATCACGGCGTTATTGGGCATCCCCATCGTCATCTGGGTCGTCATCCGTAACAAAAGCATCGTATGATCCGACTGAACGACCTTACTATCGGTTACGGCCACCGCATTCTGCTGCAACACGCCTCGGCGACGATTCCCGCCGGGGAACTGGTCGCCCTCGTAGGCCGCAACGGTACGGGAAAATCGACCCTGCTGCGGGCTATCGCCGGCCTCGGCGAACGGCTGGGGGGCGAAATCCGGCTCGACGGACACTCTCTGGAAACGCTCTCACCCCAGCAACTGGCCACCACCGTCAGCTTCGTCACCACGGAACGGGTCCGCATTCCCAACCTACGGTGCGAAGATGTCGTAGCCCTCGGACGAGCCCCCTACACCAACTGGATCGGACGCGTACAGGAACAGGACAAAGCCATCGTGGAACGCTCGCTGGAACTAGTCGGCATGGCAGCTTTCGCCGGAAAAACGATGGACCGCATGTCCGACGGCGAATGCCAGCGGGTAATGATCGCCCGGGCCCTGGCCCAGGACACCCCGATCATCCTGCTCGACGAACCGACCTCGTTCCTCGACCTGCCGAACCGTTACGAACTCTGCACGCTGCTGCGACGGCTGGCACACGACCACCGCAAGTGCATCCTCTTCTCGACGCACGAACTGGACATCGCCCTTTCGCTCTGCGACTCGATCGCCCTGATCGACCCACCCGTGCTGCGCTACCTTCCGACCCCGGATATGGCGTGCAGCGGCTACATCGAACGGCTGTTCAGCAATTCGTTCGTCACCTTCGACACGGAGAGCGGCACGATCAAAGTCCGCAAGTAACAGACTCATTGTAAATATATCACGGGCGGAATACATCGATTCGTCTAAATAATCTTTTATGTTTACAACAAAAAGGAAAAAGACTCTTCGAAGAGACGGACAAAGACCCTCTTTTCGGTGACGAAAGCGGCGAAAACTTGTCCTACGAAAGTCTACCGGCGGATCATCCCGTCACGAACTACAGAGCTCGGCAAGTCGCTTCCTGTCTGCGGAACAATAGTCCATTATCCACACCCATCAAACGAATATCGCATCAACCGAAGTGATCGGCACGGTTCATAAATCGAAGCTAATATTCCCAAATACAAAACAGTCTTAGGTGCAGAAAAAATCCGCCATAATAGATATACCACGATCGTTTTCTTGCTTATTTCGGCGATAGTCCGGTACCCTGCACATTATTCAACGTGCCCCATCCCCTCCTCTTCGAAAAAGGATTCGAAGAGAAAAGTCAAGGCATACCGATCGGAGCCGATCGGTGCACC
>ERZ791891.715-NODE-715-length-15230-cov-3.224843_pt1 | contig 15230 bp, 8 predicted proteins | sample MGYA00510155_ERZ791891 | MGnify/ENA primary metagenome ERZ791891 (study PRJEB30046, sample SAMN00792061) | human gut metagenome | study: EMG produced TPA metagenomics assembly of the A metagenome-wide association study of gut microbiota in type 2... | reverse complement strand
ATATCGCTTACCCAAATGAGGAGCAGCATTGTCCACCACAGACCGACCGCAGCGAAAACCGACGGCTGCCGGATGAACTATCGTCACCGATGATAAAATACGCGAATAAATAGTAGATTGGATAGCCTGCAAATCCTTGTCCGGAGCAGAAATCATACGATACCCTCCGCTTCTCTTTCTCATCCAAAACTCCTGATAATGCCCGGAAACATTGTTCAATATTTCTTCCAAGCGGTTCACTTCCACTCCTAACAGAGCAGCACACCAGATTACAGCCTCTTTTTCAAATCTCGGAGTATAGGGGGCCACCGGAGTAGTAACACCCATTGCATGACGAAGCCAGGATCCTCGCTCCCTTTTTGTTTTATCAACCTTTTCTTCTTTACCACCGCCTGTTGCTTTCCACCTTTTATACCCTTCTTGTCTCCTGCTCGAGGAAATCATTTTATAAATCAAAAAGCCGGTGATAATAAGTATCGTTATTAGAATTTTGTTCATTGTGCATCTGTATAAAACTAAGGAGAAGAGGATGAGTTATTTACTAAAATAAATTTAGGTATGTATACCTAGTAATTTATTTTCTAGGAAAATACCTGTGCTTATGAGGCGACTACACCTCTCTTGTGCTAAATTCTGCCCTCATCCTCTTCTACACAAAGGTAGAAAATAATTCCCGGATATCCAACCGGAACGCAGAAAACTATCGGTTAAACAACTCGAATGTAAACTTACAGCCTATCCCGCCAAACTTCCAGTTCTCGCTGCTCACAAAAACTCCGAGATCAAAGATATGCGTGCCAATGCCGTATCCCACTTCCAAATAAGGTTGAAGATGTGGCATGGAAAGGGCGCTGACATAGATCCGTTCATTTTGTACATAACGAGTATACTTCATCAAATGCCGCAGGACAAGGAACGGAGCCTCATACGTGAAATGTCCGCGTACATAACGGCGGGAGGAGTTGTACCAACGTCCGTCAAGCACCTGAAACACACCACCGATTTCATCATTCCACCCTACGGGAAGATTGTGACGTGAAAAGTTGACAAAGTCCACAAAATACAGTTCGTCCTGATTGGTGAATGCGCCGAATCCGAAGCGGTAATAGATATTACGCATCAGTCCCAAACGGATTTGATGTTGAAGGTCGAACTCTATCCTTTCATATTCCCCCGTACTTTTGAACACATCCTTTATACCCCGTTCGTAATCGACCGAGAAAGTCGGGTAGAAAGAACGGAGGTTTATCTTACGCTTTCCGTTCATGTAGTAATAAAGTCCCGGCGTCCATTCCACACGGATACGAGGGGCAAAACTGATATAGGTATTCTTGAACTTATCCATAAACTCGGGAGGCGGCATCGGATAGTCACCGGTAATAACAAAGCGGGAACGCTCCACTGCAGTTCTCTTGTGCGCCGAGAAACCGACACTTATATCCAGCCCGTTAGTAACTTCAACGCTATGGAAGAAATTGAAATATAAATCCTTAAAATAATCCAGGTGAATCAGGTCGAAATTAAAGATACTGTCCGGCATGGCTTTCAGTTCATCCAACACTTTACTGCTATAAATACGGTTACCGTTACCCACATTCAGCCGGAAGAATCCCCGCTTTTGAGGCCAATACTCAAAGTCGGCATTCAGTCCCCAATAGAACTCTTTCCGGGTGAAGTTATACCCCAGTCGAGGGACAATGCGGAGCAACTTATCGCCCCTGAAAAGGCGGTTATACCGGAAGTCCTGCCGATAGGACAACCCATTGCTACCGCTATAACTGAACAAAAGCGGATTGATAAACGGAGAGAAACGGACACTTCCGATATTGGATAAATTGAATTTATAATCTTCCAACATCAAGTCACCCATTGTTCCCCAAAAAGCCTGGCTTTTCGTTTTCTTCTGACTGACCACAGTATCGCGTCTTAACTGGTAGTCCTGATACAGTTTCTTCTCATCGTCCGCCAACGGAATAGGACGAAGTATGGCAAAAGTCGAAGCGTCTGTTTTGTAGGCATTCGTATCGCACTGCAACGAGAAAGATTCTGACAGGTTATATTTCTTCTTTTCTTTCTTACGTGTTTTCTTCTCTTTCAGTTCGATCGACTTATAATCCAAAGAAGCCGTATAGGAGCCGTCAACCTTGTTTCCCAAAAACTTAAAGAGGGCCTCCACGTCATACCGAACCGGCAGAAACTCGTCTTTCTTGCCCACTTCTCCCATTTTAATCCAGCAAGTAAAGGTAATCAGTTCCGACCGTCCCGAGAAACGTATCTCCCGTACGCTCCACACATTACTGCTGACAATCATATAACCTCCTACCAACTGATCGCTTTTCGTTTTGGGGATAAAGCGTATCCGGTAGTCAAGGTTATTGGGGTCGCCCATTACACTATCTATCCGGTATTTATAAAATTTCTGTCCGTTCTTGGCAAGAGGTGACATCAGGCGTTCATCGTTCAAAAGCGAAGCCGAGTAGATATTTACACTAAAATATTCGAGCAACCCCGGCAATCCCCTGTTTCCTCTCACTGTACCTTGCGAGGCTTTTACTTTCTGGTCGTAGATATTGGGAGCCGTATAATGAAGGTCACTGTATGTTTCGAGCATATATTCACGCACCCCTTTCTGCAAACGGAACATGGAAGGTACGTAGCGGAGAATAAAATTCTTCTTCTGGATATCCATTCTACCCTTTATATATAGATTCGCGCGATAATCGCTTACTATTGTCTCATACAAAGGGGCAAAAGTCATGACACGTTCGATAATGGAGTCAGCCGAGATCTCCGTACTGGTATAGGGATTCATTATATAATTGTTGGCTGTTCCCTTTGATATAAAAGAAAACAGGCATACTATGCATCCTATCAATATTTTAACTCTCAATCGTCGTATCTCCTTCATTAACGTAGGCAAATATAGAAAAGAATATCGAAAAGCAAAGGCAATGTGTCACTAAAAAGAGTTATCAATTAATAGTTGTTATCTACTAACAACAAACTTCCTGTTGCCCAATAATAAACTTGCTTTGAACCAACAGCAAACTTATAAAACTAAAGTTTCAATTGGTATCATCTCCTTCTATATTTTATAAAATACAAGAAAAAAGCCTACCTTCCCCACAAAAAGCAGGGGTATTTCTCAAAAAACACACTTATTTTCAAAAATACCCCTACAAAAACAGGGGTACTTTCAGAAAAAACATATAATTTTGCGCCCAGCAACCAATAAAAGTAGACTATTTATGTCAAAAATGCGTTTTTTTGCTCTGCAAGAGCTTTCCAACCGGAAACCTTTGGAAGTGACCGCTCCTTCCAACAAACTCTCTGATTATTATGGCAGCCATGTGTTCGACCGCAAGAAGATGCAGGAGTATCTTCCCAAAGAAGCTTATAAAGCGGTAATCGACGCTATCGAAAAAGGTACACCTATCAACCGTGAAATAGCCGACCTGATTGCCAACGGCATGAAAAGCTGGGCGAAGTCGCTCAACGTTACTCACTACACACATTGGTTCCAACCCCTGACGGACGGAACAGCCGAAAAGCATGACGGCTTTATCGAGTTCGGTGAAGACGGTGAAGTCATCGAACGCTTCTCCGGCAAACTGCTTATCCAGCAGGAACCGGATGCTTCTTCTTTTCCCAACGGTGGCATCCGCAATACTTTCGAAGCTCGCGGCTATACGGCATGGGATGTTTCTTCTCCGGCATTCGTTGTAGACACAACTCTCTGTATTCCCACGATCTTTATTTCTTACACAGGCGAAGCACTGGATTACAAAACTCCATTGCTGAAAGCACTCGCTGCCGTAGACAAAGCTGCTACGGAAGTTTGCCAGCTATTCGACAAAAACATCACTCGTGTATATACAAACCTGGGCTGGGAACAGGAATATTTCCTTGTTGACTCCTCCTTATATAATGCACGTCCCGACCTCTGCCTGACAGGACGGACACTTATGGGACATTCTTCCGCTAAAGATCAACAGTTGGAAGACCACTATTTCGGCTCTATCCCTCCACGCGTCACGGCATTTATGAAAGAACTCGAAATCGAATGCCACAAACTGGGTATTCCCGCCAAGACACGTCATAACGAGGTAGCACCCAACCAGTTCGAACTGGCTCCTATCTTCGAAAACTGTAATCTGGCAAACGACCACAACCAGCTTGTCATGGACTTGATGAAACGTATTGCTCGCAAGCATCACTTCAACGTGCTTCTGCACGAGAAACCTTATAGTGGCGTGAACGGTTCGGGCAAGCACAACAACTGGTCGCTTTGCACCGACACAGGCGTCAACCTGTTTGCACCGGGCAAGAATCCGAAAGGAAATATGCTATTCCTTACTTTCCTGGTGAATGTGCTGATGATGGTTTATAAGAACCAGAATCTATTGCGTGCTTCTATTATGAGTGCCAGCAACAGTCACCGCCTGGGAGCCAACGAAGCTCCTCCCGCTATTCTTTCCTGCTTTCTGGGTTCACAACTTTCGGCAACTCTTGACGAAATTGTACGCCAGGTGGGAAACGAGAAAATGACCCCAGAAGAAAAGACAACGCTGAAACTGGGTATCGGACGTATACCCGAAATTCTGCTCGACACAACCGACCGTAACCGTACCTCCCCTTTCGCCTTCACCGGAAACCGGTTTGAGTTCCGTGCCGCAGGTTCTTCTTCCAACTGTGCCGCCGCCATGATTGCTATCAACGCTGCCATGGCAAACCAGTTGAACGAATTCCGCGCATCGGTGGAAAAGCTTATGGAGGAAGGAGTAGGCAAAGACGAAGCTATCTTCCGTCTGCTGAAAGAGACAATCATCGCTTCCGAACCGATCCGTTTCGAAGGCGACGGCTATTCCGAAGAATGGAAACAGGAAGCTGCACGCCGCGGACTGACCAACATCTGCCACGTCCCGGAAGCTCTGATGCACTACGTTGACAATCAATCCAAATCCGTACTTATCGGCGAACGCATTTTCAACGAAACGGAGTTGAACAGCCGTTTGGAAGTGGAATTGGAGAAATACACCATGAAGGTTCAGATTGAAGGCCGTGTATTGGGCGACCTCGCTATCAACCACATCGTGCCGACTGCCGTGGCTTATCAGAATCGCCTGCTCGAAAATCTTCGCGGAATGAAGGAAATCTTCTCTGCCGAAGAATACGAAGTGTTGAGCGCCGACCGTAAAGAGTTGATTCGTGAGATCTCCCACCGGGTGACCTCCATTAAAATACTGGTCCGTGAAATGACCGAAGCGCGAAAAGTAGCCAACCACCTTGAAAACTACAAGGAAAGAGCATTTGCATACGAAGATAAAGTGCGTCCGTATCTCGACCAGATACGAGATCACATCGACCATTTAGAAATGGAAGTAGACGATGAAATATGGCCTCTACCGAAGTATAGGGAACTGTTATTTACTAAATAAAATGTTTTCAAGATTGCACGAAAGCTACCGCTTTTGTGCAATCTTTTTATAGATTCGTTCATTTTCTCATTTTTTATTTTTACTTTTGTGCTGTATAACACAGTTTTGTAGCACCCATGGTAAAAATGAATATGTCAGACATAGATATTTCGGAACCGTTATCCGACATGTTAGCTCCTTTAAACAATGAGCAAAAGGAGTTTCTGATGAATAATTATACGATACAGACCTACAAAAAGAATGAAACCATTTATTGTGAAGGAGAAACCCCCTCTCATTTGATGTGTCTCATCAGTGGCAAAGTAAAAATCTTCAAAGATGGTGTAGGAGGAAGAAGTCAGATTATTCGCATGATCAAACCGCGGGAATATTTTGCGTACCGCGCCTACTTTGCGAAACAGGACTTCGTTACCGCTGCAGCTGCTTTTGAACCTTCCGTTGTCTGTCTGATTCCTATGAGTGCTATCACCACCTTGGTTGCCCAGAATAACGATCTGGCCATGTTCTTTATCCGCCAACTTTCTATTGACCTCGGTATCTCCGACGAACGTACCGTCAACCTGACACAGAAACATATCCGCGGACGTCTGGCTGAATCGTTGATGTTCCTGAAAGAGAGCTACGGGCTGGAAGAAGACGGTTCTACCCTAAGCATTTATCTTTCACGCGAAGATTTGGCTAATTTATCGAATATGACGACTTCAAATGCCATTCGTACTTTATCTCAATTCGCCGCAGAACGATTAATCACAATCGACGGAAGAAAGATAAAAATCATCGAAGAAGAAAAGCTGAAGAAAATAAGCAAAATTGGATAAAAAACTCTTTTATGCCAATTGCGCCGCTTTAAACAGTGAACACACATATAGAAAATATAATTGCAGACATCAAGCGTGGTAACAAACAAGCTTTCAAAAAGCTATTTGATGACTACTACCCTATTCTTTGCGTTTTCTCATTTCACTATGTTGAAGATAAAGAAGTCTGCAAAGATATTGTTCAAGACGCATTGTTGGCTTATTGGGAACGAAAAGAAGACTTCAACGATATCCTAAAAGTAAAAAGTTTCCTTTATACTGTCACTCGAAATAAATGTTTGAATTACCTCAAACACGCACAACTAGATATTCCTTTTTTTCACGGAAAAGAAGAATATGACAATGGATTTGAAGCTGAGATTATTGAGCAAGAAACATTTCGCATTGTTCGCAAAGCGGTAGAAGAATTACCTACTCAAATGCGGAATATCATCTTATATTCAATGAAAGGGTTAAAAAACAATGAAATTGCTGACAAATTGCAAATCTCAGAAGGAACTGTCCATAAGTTAAAAAAAATAGCTTATCGCAAACTCCGAGAAAGCCTAAAAGGAATTAATTACATCTTATGTCTTTTTCTATGCAAATAAAGTAACTTTTTGATTACCCCATTTTTTCATTTGGATTGTTTTATATACGAACCAATTGAAAAAATGATGGAATCATTTAAAGAAAAATTTAAGATTGCTAAAGTATTAGCCTCCATATTCACTCATTCGTCAACCTTGGAAGAGAATGAGAGTTACCATAAATGGATTAATGAGAATCCGGAACATCAAAAGATAGCCGACCGGATATTAAATCAGAGGACATATGAAGAACACTCACTGTTGATAAAGAGCTTTTCCTCACAAAAAGCATGGGAAAAGATTTATCCTCTGTTAAATGGAGAAAAAGCACCTAACCTTTTTCTGTGGAAAAGAAGTATGAGATATGCAGCCCTTATCTTACTACTCATGATACCGGCTTCCTATCCTATATATAAATGGATATCTGAAGAACCGATTAGCGAAATCAATCCCGGCACACATGGCGGAGAAGTTACATTAAGTAACGGCACTACATTCAAAATTCCGGAAGGAGCTTTACCAGAAGGGACAAGCAAGATGTTTATCATTGATTCCAAAGGTATCAATTATCAAATGCCTACCAATAAACCTCAAATAAAAGAAATCAAAAACACCCTGCAAACACTACATGGAATGGAATGTCACATAACCTTGTCAGATGGAACGAAAGTACATTTAAACGCAGAATCCCAATTGATATATCCTGTATGCTTCAGTAACGAACAACGTATTGTCCAAATCAAAGGAGAAGCATATTTCGATGTTGCTCCAGACAGTGAACATCCATTTATTGTCCAAACACCATATACCTCTATTCAAGTGACAGGAACAACTTTCAATGTCAGAGCCTATCCAGACGAGAATATTGAAAGCACTACACTTATTAATGGATCTATAAAAATTAAAAGTAAAAACGAAGATTTCGAATTAACTCCCAACCAACATTTCATTTTTGACAAGAATTCCAAAAGAAATACTGTAACCAATGTAAATACAGAATTATACACATCTTGGGAATCCGGTTCATTCATATTCAAAAATATCCCTCTTGAGAGTGTCATGTCATATCTTTCTAAATGGTATGGATTCAAATACACATTTGAAGATGATGCTGTCAAACAAGTAAAAATTGGAGCCTATCTTAATCGATATGCAAATATGAATCCGATTATTGACATGATAAAAGAACTGAACCTGGTAGATATAAAACAAAGAGAAGGCGTTCTGCATATCTCTTATAAATAATTACTAATACATTATAACTAACGCTTATGAAAAGACGAGCACATTCCTTATTCAGAGGGATATCGCGTACGAGCAGAAATATTATCAAGCTCTGCTTTTTATGCGTATTCTCTCTATCTTCACTTATGATTCAGGCACAAGACAACCAGAGAATATCGGTTGATCTTAGAGAAGAGACTTTAGAATCAGTACTCTGGTACCTGCAAAATCGAACAAAATTTATCTTTATGTATGCAACTGAAGATATCGCTAACATTACTGATATCAGTGTAAGAGCAAAAGACAAAACAATTACCGAAATTTTGGACGAATGCCTGGAAGGAACTAATCTCACTTACGAAATTTCAGGTAGTGCTATCGTTATCAAGAAAAGAAAAACTGACAAAATCACTATTAGCGGTTGGATACGTGACACAAGCGGTGAAGCACTTCCGGGAGCTACGGTCAGTGTTCGAGGATCAAAGCAAGGAGCTATTGCCGGATTGGACGGACACTACACCTTTAGCATTCCGGCACAGGAAGGACTAATATTGACCTATTCGTTCATCGGAATGGAAAAGAAAACAGTCAAATATATAGGAAAGAGAACCATCAACGTCACTCTAAACAATTCCTCAAATACAGAAATAGACGAAGTAGTGGTAACCGGTTATCAGAACATCCAGCGACGTGACCTGGTAGGTTCGATCACTACCGTCAAAGCCAAGGATATCATAATGCCTTCGTATACCACTATTGACCAAATGTTACAAGGACGTGTGGCAGGTATGGTAGTGACCAATACCAGTAGCCGCGTAGGTACTGCTCCCAAGATTCAGATTCGTGGTACAAGTACACTATTAGGTAATCAGGACCCGTTATGGGTAGTAGACGGAATTATTCAGGAGGACCCATTAGAATTGGATGCGACCTCTCTAATGACCAATGACTTAAAAAATATCATCGGTAACCAGATATCTTGGCTAAATCCGGCCGATATTGAAAGCATCAGTATTCTAAAAGATGCTTCTGCAACTGCTATTTACGGTTCAAAGGCATCTAATGGTGTCATTGAAATTACCACTAAAAAAATACTACTGATCGTTTAAGCGTTAATTACACATCCAATTTTATAATAGGAACACGACCTAATTACGATCAGTTCAATTATATGAATTCAAAAGAAAGGGTACTGTTCTCACAAGAAGCTTTCAACTGGGGAACTCCTTACAGTGCTGAACCTATCAAACAAATGTACACGTACGAAGGATTATTGAATATGTATTTATCACATGATATATCCTCTGAAGAGTTCCTTGCCCAACGGAATGTTTTGGAAACACAAAACACAGATTGGTTCAAACTACTAACCCGCCGCGCTTTCAGCCATAATCACAATCTAAGTGTTTCCGGCGGAACAAACAAATACAGTTATTCGGCTTCTATGGGATATTCCAAAAGCGAAGGACAAGAAATTGGAAATGATAGTGAACGCATGACCGGCCGTCTTGCTATTACTATACGTCCGGTACAGAAACTAACCATAAATGCAGCTATCAATGGAAGTGTAAACACGAATAAAGGATTTGCGGGAGGAGTCAATCCTTTAGGATATGCCACTACCACTAACCGCTCAATAGACCCTGATGTCTATTATCAGATGAAAGCCTCCTATCCATATAATGAAGGAGTAAGATCGTTATCATACAATTTCATTAATGAACGGGAGAATAGCGGCTCAAAATCAGCATCCAGCTATCTGTCCGCCTCACTTGACTTAAAATGGAACATTCTAGACTGGCTGACTTATCAATTCACTGGAGGATATTCGGATAATAATAGTACAAACGAGGCATGGGAATCGGAACGGACATTTTACATTGCCGAGAATTATCGCGGATATGACTTTAACTCGGTTTCACCAGCCAGTAAAGAATTCAAAGCCGCCTTACTTCCTTTTGGTGGTGAATTGTTTACTAACAACACACATCAATACTCTTACAACATACAGAACAAGTTGCAATTCAGTAAGGCTTTTAATGATGAGAACCGATTGAATGCACTAGTAGGTATGGAATTGCGTTCTACTACCAACAAAGGAATCAACAATACGGTATGGGGATATGTTCCCGATAGAGGAGAAGTCATCACAAGCCCGACCACCTTACAAGCTTTCGAACCGATTACCGGTTCTCAAAACAGCGGTTGGGGCATTCTACAAAGAATATATGACGGTGGTTGGAGAAAAGTTAATACTACGGATAATTTCTTCTCTGTATTTGCCACACTGGCCTATTCATTCAAAAATCGCTATGTAATAAATGCCAATGTACGTAATGACGCATCCAACCGCTTCGGACAAGATACCAATCATCGTATTGACCCAACCTACTCATTTGGTTTCTCATGGAGGGCTTCAGAAGAAAAGTTTATGAGAAAATATGTGGGCTGGATAACTAACTTAAACTTCCGCGGCACTTATGGTATTCAGGGAAATGCACTCACACGTCTTAGCCCGGATCTAATTCTGAATCAAGGAACAGTAGCTGATCTATACAATAGATATCAATCTACTATTTCCCAGATTCCGAACCCGACTCTGTCTTGGGAACGTACCAAATCATGGAATTTCGGAATCGATCTGGAATTATTTAATCTGTTCAACATGAATCTGGAATATTACACAAGACGCTCTAATGCGATTGTCGAATTAGACCTGCCTTATGAATATGGAATTTCTTCTATGAAACGTAACGGAGGTATTATCCACAACAGAGGTATCGAATATACATTGACTTTTACTCCGATACAAAAACGTGACTATGCATTAAGTGTCAGCCTGAATGCATCTAAAAACTGGAACGAGGGCGGGCATACGGATATCGAAGTCAAGGCTAGTGATTTTCTGAACGGACGCTCGGATATCATACTCAAACAAGGTTATCCCCTTAGTAGTTTCTGGTCATACTCATTTGCCGGTCTGAATGGACAAACCGGAGAACCTCAATTCAACCTTCTGGATATTCCGGATGACCAACGAAGCCGATTGATAGACCCGACCACCTACCTGGTTTATTCAGGGCAAAGAGATCCCTATTTTACAGGTGGATTAAGTTTAAGTTTCCGGTATAAATCACTGACTCTGAACAGCAGTTTCTCACTCTTGCTTGGCAACAAAAAACGTCTGCCCTCGCCCTACTCGCAGTTTAGCAGTTCCTACTATATGCCAGACCCATATACGAATATAAACCGTGATTTGTTAAACCGTTGGAAAGAGCCGGGAGACGAAGCACATACTATCATACCTTCACTGCCTAAGGGCAATATGTCTCTCATACAATTACCTAATGGAGAGAGTACTTTCAAAATCCCGGTATGGGAGCAGTCTGATGCTATGGTTGTAAGTGGTTCATTCCTACGCTGCCGTAATATCGGTTTATCTTGGCAAATGAAACGCGAATGGTGCGAAAAGATATACATGAAGAACTTGTCACTCAACTTCAACATGGATAATATCTTCGTTATCGCCAGCAAACGATTCAACGGGTTCGACCCGGAAATCAGCAATAGTGTACTTCCGCGCAATTACTCACTAGGTATTAACATTGGTTTCTAAAAAAATAAAAGATGAAAAAATTTATATATACAATTATAGGAATCGTTTTATTATCACTGTCCTCCTGCTCCGACTTTCTGGAACCGAAATCCCAAAGCGAATATGTTCCTAAAGACGCTAACGCCCTCCAAGAGATGCTAATCGGCAGTGCTTACCCCCAACATAAGTCAGGCAACAATTTACTAGGTTTTTTAAGTTTCCTCGATGATGATGTCCAGTTCCACAAAACCGGGTATGAGTTCGATTCCAACTCATTAGGATATGTAGAATCCAAGAAAGCAGTTTTCACATGGCAACCGGATATGTTCTTCATAATGGAAAAGAACAGTCCCGTTGTTTACAATATCTGGGAAGGTTACTATAAATTTATTTTAGGGGCAAATGCCGCACTTGATTATATTGGTGATGTAAACGGAACAGAAGCTGAAAAGAACTATGTGATTGCCCAAGCTTTAGGTCTAAGAGCATTCTACTACTTCATGTTAGTCAATCACTTCGGTGCACCTTATAATTATGACAAGCAAGCAGCGGGAGTACCTCTTAAATTGACAAGTAACCTACTGCCCGAAGAAGATTTATTAATGACACGTAATAGTGTAGAAGAAGTTTATAACCAGATTATAGAAGATTTGAGCGAAGCGGAACGGTTGTTTCTCACTTTATCGAAAGATAAGCAATACGAACCGAACTATTTAATCAGCCTTCCTATGATACAATTATTGAAATCCCGTGTTTTCCTTTACATGGAAAATTGGAAGGATGCAGCGATATATGCCGACAAGGTAATCAATGAGTGGTCTTTCTCTTTAATCAATTTGAATAATCTGCCTTCTACGTCAACAGCAGAACCTTATTACAATTTCACGTCTTTGAAATCATCAGAAGTAATCTGGCTATATGGAAATGTATCTGATCTCACAGAATTTAATAACGAAACAGTATCTCGTGAAGAGGAAGACCCCGATTATCCCGGTTGGGGAATAAATATTACCTACTATCGGAAAGCCTTCACAGCTTCCGATGATCTGTTGGAAAGTTTTAAAGCTGGAGACTTAAGAAAAGAAAAATACATAGCTAAAGAATATAACAGAATAAATAACAGTTTTTATCCGGACTATTACAGCTCTTTCGGGAAATACCAACTATCTGCAATGGGCGAGCCTAATGGTTCAGAGAATTTTGCACTCTCTTTTAGACTGAGTGAAGCATATCTGAATCTTGCAGAAGCTGCTGCCTACAATAACGAAGAAAGTAAGGCGCTTTCAGCTATGAGAACTTTATTGGAGAATCGTTACGAACCAGAAAAGTTAGTTGTCCCTGCCGGATTGACCGGTGAGACGTTGAAAAACTTTATCAAGGCAGAAAGAAGAAAAGAACTCTGTTTTGAGGGACAACGCTGGTTCGACCTGAGACGCTACGGAATGCCTCAAATCACACACGAATGGGAAGGTAAAACATATACGCTAAAATCCAACGACCCTTCTTATACCATGCCGATTCCGGATGAAGTATTGATTAAAAATAAAAGACTGGAACAAAATCCTTTGGCTCCTAAACGAGAAAACTAATGCTAATAATTTCAGTAACTTAAAAAAGAAACAAATATGAGAAATATATATTTATTATGGGGACTCCTCACTTGCATAGCATTCACCTCATGCTATGAAGAAGATGCACTTACCCCCACAGAAGGAGGCATTGAATTACGTTTCAAAGTTCCCCAAGGAACGAATAGCTGGGATGATGACATCTCACAAATACAAAAAGATTTCGGCGTCTATCTGATTTATAAAGATTTGCAAGATGAAGATTTCAATCGTAGCTGGACAGGAGGTGCATCCACAAATTATAAAGGGGAAGGGTGTATCAACGATGAAATGGCGAAGTTCTATACGGAATTTATGAAGAAACATGTATTCTCCTACCTCAATAACGAAAAGTGTAAAAAGGTTACAAGCAAATTATTACCGTTATATTGGTATATGGCTTATAATGTGCATATAGCAACGGAAATAGATTTGGGAGCAGTCGTTATCAAACAAAATAATGCCATGCACGAAATCATTAATGGTCTGGATTACTGGAGTACCTGTTTATTCGGACCTCAGGCAGAAATGACCGACAAATATATTATGCCGGACGACCAAGTAACGTTCAGCCAACGTCGGAAAATGATTCTCGGTAATATCATAAAGGCTGCTGTAGAAAAAAGGCTAATTACCATTCCCGAAGAATTCAACCGTGGTTTGGATTACGTGACTCCTATATCATTCTATTTTTGGGAAACAGACAGTCCTGATTTTCACTTGAACAGGGGATTTCCAGGTACTGTAAATACAAATAAATTCACACTGAATGAAGAATATGACGGCAGCAACCCGACCCGGGAAGCAACATTTGCCGGATATGCCTTACTATCATTATATTATACGGAAGCCGAAAGTACCGAAAGATACAGTCAATTCCCGCTTATTATTGAGAAATTCGCTTTCGTACGCAAATACATGAAGGAGAATTATGGAATTGATTTGGAAGCCATAGCTAAAGGTCCGAATGACTGGGATATTCAGCCTCATCCAGAAACACCGGGTAACAACGATGAAGACGGTGGAGACGATGACGATCCCTGGCCAGGATTTGACTGGTAACTATTCTCCTGTGACGATTATTATTTAAATACAATTCTATGATATCAACAAAGAAACTTTTCATTTTATTTTTTTCGTCCTTCTTATGCGCCACGACAAGTTCGTGGTGCAAAGATGGACTACAAATTAAAGGCAAGTTAAGAATACTGAAACCAACCACTTTGCAAGTGAATGACCTGAACGGAACACTTATTCTTAGCTGTGAACTCCAACCCAATAAAGAGTTCGCCACAGAACAGAAGCTGATTCAACCCGATATCTACACATTGCGAATCGGAAAAACGGAAGAAAAAATATATTTCGAGAACCATGAAGTGAACATCATCGGCTACTATGATGAGACAAATCCCGAACAAAGTTCCCTGTCGTTTAAAGGTATCGACTCGTTTCTCACTCTGCAAGAATATTTACCCGCAGATAAAGACCGGACACAGCAACTGTTTCTCTTCCGGCTAACGCACAACTGTCACCTAATATGGTATCCGCGCTTGCTTATCTGGCCAATGTAAATGACTATTACTCTAATAAGAAATTATTGGATATGATTTCCGATGATGAGCGAAACTCTTTATCTGCCCGCTGGCTGGTAGAAAGAGTCAAAATCCTTTCCCACCAAATTATTGGTGCAGAATGTCCGGACTTTACTTTCACGAATGTCAATGATCAGAAGGTTAATTTAAAAGACTTTCGCTGTAAAATTGTCGTTTTGGATTTCTGTGCTTCCTGGTGCGGCCCTTGTCGTAAGGAGATGCGTAGTATGCTAAAAATATATAATGAACTGAAAGCTGACGATTTGGAGTTCATCAGCGTATCACTAGACGATAGCCAAGCTAAGTGGAAAAAGATGCTGGACGAAGAAAAACTTCCCTGGGTAATGCTGTGGGATAAAACAGGCTTTCCGAAAAGTAATGAAGCTC
>ERZ791891.699-NODE-699-length-15374-cov-310.418174_pt1 | contig 15374 bp, 7 predicted proteins | sample MGYA00510155_ERZ791891 | MGnify/ENA primary metagenome ERZ791891 (study PRJEB30046, sample SAMN00792061) | human gut metagenome | study: EMG produced TPA metagenomics assembly of the A metagenome-wide association study of gut microbiota in type 2... | reverse complement strand
ACTTAGAGTAAGCACCTGGGAAAGCAGGATTGCCAGCATACTCGTTACCGGCTGCGAAGATTAGCCTACGGAGCCGTATCCGTAACCCGACGGAGTCATATCCGTAACCCAATGCTGTCATATTCTTAACCCAATGCTGTCATATTCTTAACCCCACGCAGCCATATCTATAGGCAAACGGAAGCACATCATTTATTTACCTCTTCACCTTCATATATTCCGTAGGAGTCATGCCATACTCCTTGGAGAAGCATTTGGAGAAATAACTGCTGTTGGAGAAACCAACGGTATACATCACCTCGGAAACACTGAACTTGCCCTGGCTCAGGAGCTCGGCAGCACGGCTCATACGCATCTCACGGATATACTCTACAGGCGTACGGCCCGTTATCGCCTTCGTCTTGCGATACAGCTGTTTGCCACCTATGCCTATCACATCCTGCAACATCGAAACATTGAAGTCAGAATCAATCATATGCTTCTCTATCGCCTCATTGATCTCTTCGAGCAGACGCTTGTCTGCCCCATCCAACTCGCTGACATCTACCGTCTTCTTTTCCTCTTCAGAAGATTCAGAGCGTGCAGGAACTGGTTCTGAGGATGATGACTCAGGCTCAGATACAGGCGAAGCGGATAACCCAGTGGCAACAGAAGATGACACATCAGGTATCTTCACGTTCAGGTAGCGAACCATCAGAGCTGTCACCTCATCAAATGAATGATGAGCTACGGCAGCCTTCAAATCTTCCGTCAGACGGTTGAAGAAGTCCATACGCATCTGTACCTGCTCCAACACCTCAGCCTTCTGCTTCTGGGCATCAGCCAGTTCCTTGCGCAGGAAATACCAGCTTACCAGCCATGCCACAAACACGATGAGTGCCGTGATATAGAATAGCTTGCACCACAAGGAGAGATACCAAGGCGGCAGGACGGAGATGTCGAGCGAATAAACCTCGGCAGCTATCTTACCTTCACCATCCACGGCATGAACCGTAAGATGATAATCGCCATACGACAAACCATTGTAGGTGATATCGATATTGCCGGAGTTCAGATAATGCCAGTCGTGGTCGCTGCCTTCGAGTTTGTAAGCATAAACGGCTGAAGGATGATCAGCAAAAGGAAGGTCGGTGAGCTGCAGGGTGAAGTTGTTCTCATCACTCTTCAGTTTCAGGATTTCTCCACGCTCCTCACAAGCCTGTCCGTTTACGATGATTCCAGCCAGCATCAGGCGAGTAAACTGCTTAGGCTTCTGTGCTACATCGGAACTGATTGCCACATAGCCGTCATTACCGCCCATCATTACCTCATGAGTCTGTCTGCTGTAACAGATGTTGAGCGGCACAACAGAAGGAATCATGAAGCGCTGGCTCTCGCCCTGTGGATTGATTACGCAGCATTCATTGCCCGATACCACCCATATCTTGCCTTCCACATCGCACATGGTACTTACCTTGCCACCAATCTGCCATGTCTTGGAAGAAAAGCTGTTACCCATCACAGAACCGGCTGCATAATAACAGGTTACCGAATTGTTATCACCCATCCAGATATTGCCCTTGCTGTCTGCCATCAGATAGTTGACAACATCTGAGTTAGCTACCTGCACCACCTTCATATCGTTCGGATTGATGCAGTCGAGACGGGTATAGGTAGAAACCCAAATCCTACCCTTTCCATCCATTACCATCTGACCGACATGCAGACCGGAGAGCGCATTCTTTCCCTTGTCAGAGAAATGCCAGTCGGCTATGGTCTTGCCGCCCAGAAGAGCCGCCTTATCCATCACGAAGACACCGCCCTGATAAGAACCCATCCATATCCTGCCCTTCTGGTCCTGGAGAATATCATAAGCCCAGGCAGTAGAATACTTGCCACTCTTATCGTAGACGATGAAGTTGCGCATCTGACGGGAGCTGCGGTCATAGAAGTTGATGCCATGGTCGGTACAGATCCATACATCGCCGTCATGGTCTTCATAAATCTTGCGTACACGGTTATGACTCAGCGGGAAGGCAGAGCTGTTCTGCTTGTACCAAGCCACATTCTGATAACCTTCAGCATTCCGGGTGAAATGAATCAGACCATTGGTACCGCCCATCCACCATTCGCCGTTACGGGTCTGGAGCATGGCATGGAGACAGTTGCCCTCACCCGACATCGTAATCTTATCGAGCGATACATAGCGGTAATAGGTATGGGTAGTGAGACGGGAGAGTCCATTGTCAGTACCCACCCATACATTCTGCCATTTATCTACAAAGCAAGCCCAGACGATGTTGTTAGGAATAGAAGCATCATCACGGGAATCGTGGATATAATGGGTGATGGCATTGGAGAGTGCCATCTGATAGAGTCCGTTATCTGTTCCGACATAGAGATTGCCGGCAGCATCTGTAGAAAGACATTTGATGGAATTGCCGTTCAGAGCTGGAATCTGTGAGAAGTTCCTGAGTTGCAGATCGGCACAATAGAGAGCACCCTCGGTACCAATCCAGTAGCATCGGCGCTTGGCATCATAAGCGAGCGCATTAACCAGCGGCTGTTCTCCAGCACGGAGCGGAATCAGTCTGCTGCCGAGATGCAGACCTGCGAGCGAACCTACGAGCAAACCTCGCGGAGTAGAGAGCAAGGCATAGACATCGCCACCGAAGTCAGTCTTACCACCCTTGATATCGAGCACACGGAGTTCCTTCAACTGCTTGCGCTTCGTCTCATCGGCAAAAGCCTTCATAGCTGGTGTTTCGGCATATTGATAAGATTGCGTATCGAATTTCAGGATGCCGTTGCCAGTAGCCAGATAGAGCATTCTGCCCTCGAAACCGAGCGCATTGACACGCGTATTGCTGAAAGTATGTTCCTGAAAATGGCGATAGCCATGATAACCATCATAGCTGTAAAGACCATTGTCGGTTCCGAGCCATATTATACCCTCACTGTCCTGGGTAATGGCACAAACTGTCTGAGCACCTTCCAATGAGGTGTTAACGAAACGCTGCGCATGGATGGCGAGCGAAACAAAGAGCATAGCAATTGCCATGCTGATGCGGTATATAGGTTTTGTTGACTGTTTCATGCGTGCAAATTTACACATTATTCATGATAACGCCAAAAAAAATCGGAGGAAAATCATAAAAAAAAGAATCCCCTGGGGAAATAGCCACTGCTATCCCCAGAGGATTTGATATAAACCATATACTTTATAACCAACTGAAATCAGTCTCTGTCTCCTTATATTGCCTGGAGCGTAATCGACTTTTCGATATTTCGCTTGCTGTCTTTTACCTTCAGGATGATGTCGCCCTTCTGCTTGCTGCTCTGTACGATGACAACGAGTTTGCCGGAGAAGAGTTTCATCTGAGGCTGGGTGAACGGTTCGAGCGATGTGGCATCGCCATTGCAGGCTGCCTTGAAAGTGCCGGCACCACTCACTTCGAAGGTCAGTTCGTCATCGGCAAGCGGACATTCATTGCCGTCCTTATCCTGCAGACTCACGGTGATGAAGGCAAGGTCGTTGCCATCGGCATTCAGCAGCACATTGTGCTCATCGGTACAGCCTTCTACCATACAGGCAATAGGCTCATGATCAGGTGTTTCTACACTGAACTTCATCTGTGCAGGCTCGCCGGCAGTACGCTTCACGTCCTCGCCTACCTTATCGCCATACTGGTTGTAGGTAACCACGCGAATCTCACCCGGTTCATACTTCACATTGTTCCAGCGCAGACGGTAGCGGTCGAGGCGGCTTGACTTGTCCTTGCGAACCCTGCCCTGACTCTTGCCGTTGACGAAGAGTTCGCCTTCCACACCATCGGTGTAGCAATATACAGGGGTAACCTGTCCTTCCCTGCCCTTCCAGTTCCAGTGAGGAAGAAGATGGGTGGTATGCTGCTGCCCGTTCCAGCGGGCACGATACATATAGTAGCGGTCCTTTGGAAGTCCGGCAAGGTCGCAGATGCCGAAGTAGCTGCTACGGCTTGGCCAGTAGGTATCGTATGGAGTCGGCTCGCCCAGATAGTCGTAACCGGTCCATACAAACTCACCGATTACCCAACTGTAGTCATCCTGCATCTTCCAGTCATCATCCGGAAGATTGCTCCAGGAACAGTATTCGGTATCATAGCTTGAGCACTGACCATCAGCGTATGGGTTGTTATCGTTGGCACGCACCTCAACCGGGAACTTGTATACGCCACGGGAGCTGACCGTAGAGGCGGTTTCTGAACCCAGGAGGAATCCCTGAGGCAACTGCTCAATATTCTTATAATATTTATGTACGCGATAGTTGAAGCCCGGTACATCCATGGTCTGGGCAAAGCCGCTCTTCAAGGCATCTTCTGCCCTATCCATGCCCTGGGTAACAGGACGGGAAGGGTCATACAGATGACAGAGGTCCTGCAGACGTTTGGCAATCTGCACACCCTCCTGACTCCACTGCTCAGGAATCTCGTTACCGATGCTCCACATCACGATGCTAGGATGATTGCGGTGGTGCTTTACCAGATTGGTGATATCCTTATCGCTCCACTCCTTGAAGAACTTGGCATAGCCGTTCTTGCATTTAGGATAAATCCACATATCGAAACTCTCTGCCATCACCATCATACCGAGGGAATCGCAGATTTCCATCTGCATGGTAGAAGGCATGTTGTGGGCAGTACGGATGGCGTCGCAACCCATCTGCTTCATCATCTTGATCTGACGGATAAGAGCTGCCTTGTTCTCTGCTGCACCCAATGGACCGAGGTCGTGGTGCAGACAGACACCCTTCAGCTTTCGGGTAACGCCATTGAGCTGGAAACCATAATCCTTTGATACGGCGATGGTGCGGATACCAGTCTTCAGGGTCTGCACATCAGCCATCCTCTTTCCTTCATATCGGGTAAGCTTTACCTGATAGAGGTAAGGAGATTCCGGAGACCAGAGCTGAGGATTTGCCACCTTCAAGGTAGTCTTGATTTCAGGGGTAGCACCCGGTACGGTCTGCTCGGCAACCTTCTTGCCTGCCTCATCAAACAGGGCGATGACAGTCTTGCCCGATTTTCCTAGCTTTCCTTCCAGCAGAGCATTCACTTCTACATCAGCCTCCTGCTTGTCTGCTTTCAGGGTACGCACGAAGGTATCCCAGGTAGAGAAGTTCTCGTTACCATAAAGTTCTACGGAAACCGGACGGTAAAGACCGCCTCCCGGATACCAACGACTGCTCTCCTCTACATTATTAAGATGTACCTCGATGAGATTACTCTTACCAAACTGGATGAAAGGTGTGATGTCGATGCGGAAGGCATTGTAGCCGTAAGCCCATCTGCCAGCCTCCTTGCCATTCACCTTAACGACAGGCTGACTCATCGCACCATCAAAAACGAGGACGGCACGCTTATAGCCCTTAGGAGCCGTCCAGTTCATCTTATACATACCCTCACCAATCCAAGGCAGCGCACCAGAACGTCCCGACTTCTCGGTCTTTTCGGTTTCGCCATTCTGCTCGATGGCCACCATCTGCAGGTCCCATTTCTTATCGAAAGGTCCCGAGATAGCCCAATCGTGCGGAACAGCTACCTGCTGCCACGCCTTACCATCACGGGAGAAGTCCCATGATGGCAGGTTGATAACCTTTCTGCTCTGCGCCATGGTCATCGCAGAGAGAGCCAAGGCGAAAGTCGCCAATGTCAATTTCTTTTGTCCTATCATCATATATAATTAGTTGTTTACTTGAATGCATCCAGTGCTGCCGTAGGCTTTCCCGTATTGTCGAAGGCGCCCTTATCGTAGCCATTCCAGTTGTTGCTGCACTCTGGCTCCCAATAGAATACACCCTCGCAGGTAGAGATCTGCTTGCATCCATCCACCATCTTCTTGAGGAATGGAGCAGCATTCTCTGAGTTCCACACCATACCAATCTCTGAGATGATGACATCGCAGCCATACTTCTCGGAGAGGGTCTTGATGTTATTGAGACAAGCATCTGATACCTGTTCCCAAGTCTGGTCTGTAATCCAGTCTGGATAAAGCGACATGCCGATAACATCCCACTTGGCACCATTCTGCTTCAAGCCATCAAACATCCAGGTGTACTGACCGAGATTGTTACCTTTGTCCAAGTGTACGATGACCTTGGCATTAGGATAAACACCCTTCACTGCATCATAACCAGCATTGATATAGGCAGCAAAGTTAGCCATATTCTTAGAGGCACGACCTGTAACCTTGAGGGCATCGTCGCCATCAGCATCATTCCAGAGCATACCGTCGGTGGTTTCATTGCCCACCTGCACCCACTCTACATCGATGTTTCTCTCCTTCAAGGCAGAGAGTACATCCTTGGTATGGTTGGCTACAGCCTGCTTCATCTCATCGAAACTATAGTTCTTCCAGGCTGCTGGTACGCCCTGCTTACTAGGATCAGCCCATGTATCAGAGTAGTGGAAGTCAATCATCAGGCGCATACCCAGCTGCTGAGCACGCCAAGCCTTAGCTACGACATCGTCCTTACCATTCCATCCTCCATCTGGATTCACCCATACACGCAAGCGGATAGAGTTCATACCAAGGTCACGAAGCAGAGACATACACTCAGTAGCCTTGCCATTCTGATTATAAAACTTCACGCCACTGGCTTCCATCTCAGTGAGCCAACTAACATCGGCTCCCTTGGCGAAACCACTCATATCGTATGTTTTCTCCTTTTCTGGAGTAGCGTTATCATCATTGCTGCAACTTGTTCCCGTGATAGAGAAAAGAAGTGCAGAAGCCAAAAGTACGGCTTTACCTAAAATATTCTTCATTGTCGTATATATATTATAATAATGTGTATATTGTATGAATATTGCCTAAAAAGCAAACCTTGCACAAATTTTATTGTGCAAAGGTTTGCACAAGTTTTATTCTATTTGTACTTCCATGTCATTGTATTGAGGTCGGCGGTGATGGTCATTTCCTCTCCTGTCACATCATCCTTAAACCATAGATTCCATGAATTTTCTGTAGCAAGATTAAACAGTTTGCCATCCTCAGGCTCACAACCATACCAGGTTTGCTTATCATCTATATTTTCACCTACATAAATGAAATAGAAATTTTCCCAAGCAGAAGGTTTATATTTGCAAGTATATACACCATCGCTCACCTTGGTCATTACAGCGAGAAGCGAAATGCCATCTTTGGTAAACATACAGAGAGTATTGCTTGCCTCTGGCTCTGGAGAGGTCTGGTCGCCAGCCACGATAGAGTAAGTCAGCTCGCTATTCTCACCCACCTTCACGGTAACAGTGTAGGTTCCAGCCTTCTCGATGTTCACGCTGCCAGCGGCAGAAGCATCTGTCATCTTACCATCAGCAAGAGTATAGTTCAAGGTCTTTGCCACAGCAGCTGCATCATCAGTACCTGTTGCCTTAGTATACTCTGCACCTGTTCCTACAATCTGGATAGATGTATTATCAGCAGAGGTTGTGATTACCTTTACCCAAGCATAGTTAGGAGCATCGTAAGTCATCGCCTCGCCATTGAGCAGGAATTTCTTCATCCAAGTAGCCTTCCATTCCTTTGCCTTGGTATCAACAACAGTATAGTAGATACCAGCCTGACCAGGGAACCAGAAGCTCCATGCACTCTCCGTTTTATCAGCCTCGAAGACATGACCATCAGCACCATAGTTACCCCAAATGGTTCCATCATTCTCCTTACCATAGAAGTTCAACCAAGAAGAGGCATTCATATAACCCGTATATACGCCATCCTCATCTGGAGAATAGAGTGTGGTCAAGGTCTTGATCTTATCGCTACTCAAGATAGCCATCGAATTCATATGTATAATATAAGGTGTAACGTTCACCTGGCATACATTGCTATAAGCTGCATCAAGGTTAGCTCCCATCTGGCTCTTAATGCGGAAGTAGAGAGGAGCACCTGTGCCCGGAGTCATACCCAAATCCTTGGCAAGGGTATTGAGATCGCCACCAGTAAATGCCTTGGAAAGATTGGTCACTGTATAATCCTTAGTTGATGCGAAATCCTCGGAAGTAGACGCCTGGAGGTAAGTGAGCAGTGTGCCATTACCAGCTAGCTTGGTCTCATCGCTTGAAAGCAAGGTAGGATTCTGCCAAGCCAACGAGAGGACAACGTCCTTACTTTTATCTACAGACAGGACCACATCGGATGCCGATGCCATCAGATTGGATGCCTTGAAGCCATCCAGGTATATCTTGTCGCCACTCTCATCGCAACTCACCAGGGCGGTGAGTGCGCAGAGAAGCATCATCAGGTTTCTAAATATCTTTTTCATTCTTTTATCCTATTAATAGTTGTCGTTATGAAGATTTGGATTTGCGGTAAGCTCGGTGTTAGGGATTGGATAGATGTTGTACTTGCTGTCAACAGCCTGTCCATCGTGAGTGCCACCCTTCCACTGCCAGATATATTTGTTGGTCGTGAATTGTCCGAAGCGAATCAAGTCGGTACGGCGATAGCCCTCATGATAGAGCTCACGAGCACGCTCATCGAGAATGAACTGGAGGAAGTCGGCATCGCTAGCAAAGTTATCTTTCCAAACATTATGCTCAGCATCACCATAAGCACGCTCTCTTACCTTATTAATATAATAGATAGCACCTTCCTTGCGGGTTGCTGCCTCAGCATCAGAACCTCCATTCCAGTTGTCCCAATCCTCACCAAGACGAGCCACGCACTCAGCATACATCAGGTAAACATCTGCAAGACGGAAGAGAGGGAAGTCTGTCTCCACACCATCATTGCTTGTATTGGATGCCCTGGTGCCATCATCCTTCAGGTTAGACCATTTCTCAGACAAGTAGCCGGTAGTCTCATCGGTCATGCTAGTAACATCCTTACTCTGACCATTGGTAAAGAACTTGGCACGCTTATCGCCCTTAGCCTCTTCACCCTGTGCATAGATATCACTTTCATTGAACTTATCCACGAACTGAGAGCGCAAGCGGAACTCGCTCCAACCACTTTCTGCACCGAAATCGGCAACATTCTGGTTGGCATTCGACATACTCAACTGTCCGCACACCAAGTAAGTGGAAGAACCCCAGCTTACGGTATGCTCTGCACTTACCGGCAAGGCGAAGATAATCTCGTTGGTACGCTTATCGTTATCAGCATTGAAGAGCTTGCTGTAATCAGACTCCAGAGAATATCCCATATCCATCACCTTATCGCAAGCCTCCTTGCACTCAGTATACTTAGGCACACCAGTATAAACCTCGCTGTTCAGATAAAGCTTGGCAAGCAAGGTATAGGCAGCGCCCTGAGAAGCCTGACCGTAAGGACAGGTGGATGCAGGAAGCATATCACCTACACAATCCTTCAATTCACTCTCGATATAATCGAATGTCTGCTGAGGAGTATAACGTGGAGGGATAAAACTGCCCACAGGATCATTCTCTGTTACCATCGGAATGTTGCGATAGAGATCGAGAGCATGGAAGTAGAACAAGGCGCGCATGAAGCGAACTTCAGCCCTATACTCCTTCATCTTTACCTCGTCATTGCCGCTGAAGCTAGCGCCATTGGCATTGCGGAGGAACTCATTGCAGAGGGCGATGTTGTAGTAGATGCGATAATACATATCTGATACCCAAGCATCGTTGGCATCCCAAGAGAGATAGGTAAGCCCCGTAGTCTGCTCACCAGTCAGCCAGGTAGAGGCAAATTCATCGGTACCACACTCCTGCATATTGATAAACATACGCATGTAATCGAAACCACTACCATTGTTCAATACGGATTCCATATCCTTATTATCGCCGCCCTTGCCCTGACCACTAGTCACCATGGCAGCGTAAATCTTACCCAGCACAGCCTCATAATTGGCAAGCGAGGTATAAACATCCTTAGAGGTTGTCTCTGTATGAGGATATTGGTCGAGATCGGAAACACAGCTGGTTGTGCCTGTCAGCACCGCTGTTCCCATCATCATACTATATAATATATTCTTAAGTTTCATTGTTATTTCTACTTTGAACGTTGAACTTTGAGCTTTATGATCAGGAAAGCCTCAATCTATTAACTATTAACTGTCAACTATTAACTAAAACTGAAGTCCGAGGCTTACTGAGTAAGTGCGAGGACGTGGATAGAATGAGTTGTCCATTCCGTTTGGCACCTCAGGGTCTGTGCCTGAGTAACCGGTGATGGTGAATACATTCTGTACCATTGCAGATACGGTAAGCGAAGCCCACTTGTTGATCTTGCCTACGTTGTAGCTCAAACTCAGGTTGTCGAGTTTCAGGAACGAAGCATTCTCTACGTAGTAATCAGAGAGATACTGACGGGTCTTGAAACCTGTCTTCAGGAAACTGGTGTTGAGATTGTTGAGCTGTGAGTTGTTGTAGCTTACTGTCTCGAAAGCACCTGTACTCATACCCATGCCGTTGTATACATAGTTGTCGATGTTGGCACGGAAACTCATACCGAGTGTCAGCTGCTTGTATCTCAAAGATGTGCTCAAGCCCATGATGTACTTAGGGGCTGGAGAATGATAGCGGTAGAGATCGGCATCATTGATTTCGCCATCGTTGTTGAGATCGGCATAAGCACCCTCGATTGGCTTGCCTGTCTTAGAGTCGTAGAGCTGATGGTATACATAGAACATGTATGGCTCATATCCCTCTGAGAGTACCTGGAACTGGTAAGCATCGATAGATGGACCTACCTTCACGTTGGTCTGGCTTCCACCCTTTGTCAATGAAAGGTTCTTCACCTTCATGTTCTGCCAGGTAAAGTTGTAGCTCAGATTCCACTCCCAGTCCTTGTTCTGGATAGGGGTTGCATTCAGAGAAATCTCGATACCCTTACTATCTACATTACCTACGTTGGTAAGGATAGTCTTTGAGAAGTTGGTACCTGCTGCTGTTGGTACTGATGCCAACAGGTCCTTGGTCTTACGGGTATAGAAATCGATGGCACCACCGATACGGCCATTCAGGAATCCGAAATCAAGACCGAAGTTCCAGGAGGTTGTAGTCTCCCACTTCAAGTCTGATACGTATGCCTCAGGACGGTAAGTATTGATATACTGTCCGTTGATGAATGCTTCGGCACCTGTCACACTGTAGGTATAAACCGGCAGATAGTTGTAGTTGCCGATGCCTTCCTGCTGACCGGTAACGCCATAGCTGGCACGGAGTTTCAAGTTAGAAAGTACCTTCTGGTTCTTCAACCAAGGCTCTTCAGTCAAAGTCCAGCCCAAAGCAACAGATGGGAAAGTACCCCAACGGGTATCCTTAGAGAATCGGGATGAAGCATCACGACGAACGGTAGCCGTCAGGAGATACTTTCCATCGAATGAATAGTTGATACGTCCGTAATATGACAACATTACATGACGGTAATCTGATGCCTTTACGGTTGACAGGTTTGTGCCTGCCGCACTTTTGGTATAATAAAGAGGTGTAGTACTCTTCCAGTACTGATAGTCGTAACCGGCTGTCAGGTCTACATTACTCTTGATATCTTCGAAATACTTCGCATAGTTGGCATAGAGGGTAAGCAATCGGTTCTCGTTCTTCTGAGGACCATACTTGTAATCGCTACCGCCCAAAGACTCATCCTTGTTGTAGCTCTGTGCTGCGTAGGCAGGAACATAAACGGTTCCGTCGCCCTTGGCATAGTCAGCACCCACGGTAGCATGGAGCTTGAGTTCTGGCAGGAAATGAACCTTGTAATCTACATTCATAGAACCGATGAAGCGGCTTACCTTACTCTTTGAATCATACAGATCAACCAGACCACGAGGGTTTCTTACACCGGCATTCACTGGATAGCCATCAGCATCGAGTGCCTCGTTGTAACCACCATACTTGTCGTTACCGGAATAAACCGGGATGGTTGGGTTGAATGTGGCAGCTGCCCATACGGCACCACCATTATTGAATGAGTTGTTATTGAGGGTTCCCTTGGCATTGATGGTCAACTTCAGGTGATCCTGGAAGAAGCTAGGAGTCAATACCACGTTACCTGTCCAGCGCTCTACATTGTCCTTGCGAACCAGACCGCTCTGGTTGTAATAGCCTACAGACACGCGGAATGGCAACCACTTGTCGATGCTGCCGCTCACGCTGAGGTTATTGTCTGTACCGAAGGCTGTATGGTAAACCTCATCATTCCAGTCGGTATTAGCAGTACCGAGCAATGACTTTTGGTTATCTGTACCAAACTGGTTGATGACATTCACGAATTCATCACGGCTCAGCATATCTACCATCTGCGCACGGGTCTGCAAACTGTTGGTGGTATTGAAGTTCACCTTTACAGCACCCTGCTGTCCCTTCTTGGTAGTAATGATGATGACACCGTTAGATGCACGGGAACCATAGATGGCTGTAGAAGAAGCATCCTTCAATACAGTCATGCTCTCGATATCAGAAGGGTTGATCATGCTGAGGAAGTTGCTGCTGTTACCCGAGATACCCCCCTGCTCCAATGGCACACCATCGAGCACGATAAGAGGGTCGTTGCTGGCATTAAGAGATGCACCACCACGCACACGGATGGTACTACCGGCAGAGGCAGAACCACTGTTGGACATAATCTGTACACCCGAAACCTTACCGTTGATCAACTGTTCTGGAGAAGAAACGAGACCTTTATTAAAGTCCTTCGATTTCACGGTAGCTACGGAACCAGTCAGGTCACTCTTTCTTGCCGTACCATATCCGATGACCACGACATCAGCCAGCGCCTTGCTGTCAGATTCGAGTTTCACCTTCATATTGTCAGAGATAGAAAGTATCTTATCAATATAACCGATATAAGATACCTTGATCTTCTTGGCTGAAGAAGATACCTGAAGACTGAAGTTACCGTCAAAATCAGTAACTGTACCGCCCTTTTCGCCTTCCACCATGACAGTGGCGCCAATCAGAGCCTCACCATTCTGCGCATCAGTCACCTCACCTTTGATGGTTCTTGTCTGCGCCATGAGTTGCAGACATCCGATGACGAACAATGCCACGAGAAGCAAACTTCTCTTTGCTAATTTCTGGATTGCTTTCATTGTTTTACTTTTAGGTTACGTTTTACGTTTAAATGCGATTACGTTTAAAATTGTTTTCGGTTGCAAAAGTAGAGAAAAGAGAAAAAAACAGCAGATAGATTTAAGACAAAAATAAAGAAAAAACGGACAAAAGCAAATCTTTATCTAGCTTTTGTCCGTTTTGTCATTAAAGAGACAGGAATCTTTAAATCAGTTCTATACCTTTAGTCTTTAACAGGTACAAGTTTAGTACTGCCACCTTCTGTACTACCAGTAGAACCACCTGTCTCGCCACCTTCGCCAGAAGCACCTTCGCCAGAAGCATTGCTCTCACCGAACACCTTAACAACACCAGAAGTATAAGCGTCAAGAATACTTGCCAAAGCAGGCAATGGCTGCTGGTGACCGTTTGTTACGACTGTTTCATCAGGAATAACGAAATCAATGTCACCATGATTCAAACGACCTGCACCATAGAAGCCTTCTACGATAGAAGGAACATCTTCTGCCTTATCTGCAGCGTATGCATACATGAGGCTTGGGTCCGTATCGAAGTTGTTGTAAGAAGTACCACCAACCAAAGTCTTTACGCTTGCAGGAACCTGCTCACTTGGATCAGAAACCTCGTAGGCATCAAAGCTTGTATTGTTTTCTGCGTATGGGATATAGCTGAAGTTATCTGGCTTGTTGGTAAATACATTGCCGTATGCCTTAATCAGACCACCATTCTCACTAGAGAAAGTACCATCACCCTTGGCATCAGTACCCTGCAGAGAGCTCATGATAGGACGCTTAACAGCATCAAAGTAGTTAGACTCCATGAATATACTTGAACCACTGGTTGCACCAATACCATAAACATCACAATGCTGATAGTAGTTGTTGTACATGTGAACACTCATGGTACGAATACGAGCCATACGAGAGTCAGAATGGTCGAACCAGTTATGATGATAAGTAATATAGTTAGGACCAGTTTCACTCTTCATACCGCACATAGAAGCCTTACCATTATCCCAGAAGCGGTTGTAAGCTACAGTAACATACTTAGAATCGCCCTTGATGTCTACAGTACCGTCACCCTTAGCCTGGTCGGCAGCACTACCCTTTTTACCATAGAAGAGATCCATGTTGTGAATCCAGACATGGGAGTTATTGGTATCAAGAGACATGGCATCATCCAGGCAACGCATGATAGCAAAGTTACGGAACTCTACACTCTTGGTATTACGAAGCAAGAAACCAAATCCATATACAGTAGCATCATCACCGACTCCTTCGAAAGTCATGTTCATTACAGAGTGAGCACCCTTACCCTTAACCTGCAAACCTTCTGCAGAACTTGAAATGTGATCCAAATCAGAAAGATTTACCTTACCGATGATACGGAAGGCGATAGGAGTAGTATCCTTGCCCTTAGAATAAGCATCAATAATAGACTGAAGACCTGTAATCGTCTCAAGCTTACCAGTATTAACTGTTGTAGAAACGGTCTTAGCTGTCTTGGCTGTAATATACAGAACCTTAGCACCAGCCTTCAAAGTACCATCATTATTATAAGCACCTACACCATCATACTTGAAATGAGCAAAGCCCTCACGGTTGTAGTTCTTTACTACCAAATTAGAAACTGTATTTGCACCAGCAATCTCTTTACCGTCAGCATTTACAGGAACAACCTTTACAGAATAAGTACCAGCCTTCAAACCGAGGACATCGGCACGATAGTAAGAAGCATACTGACGAACCAGCTGAGCATCAATCTTCTTGTCACCTACATATACATTATAAGAAGAAGCACCCTCGAATGGAGCCCACTTCAGGTAAGCAGACTCCTGCCAGCCCTTTGCCTCAGAAATCTGAATCACACCTGCAGGATTGTCAATATCACCACTTCCGCCCTGATCTACTTTCTTAACGAAACTGATTTTCTGAACAGAAGCATCATACTCATCATTCTCTGAACCTGATTTAGGTGCTATGATTGCCTTGTCACCTTCGAACTTCACACTTGTCAAGTCTGCAGTATTATAATACTTCACATCACCCGACTTGGTGGTAACATACATCTGGTTAACCTTGCTGTTACGAGCCACGGCATGGGTAATCTTAAATGTCCATGTCTGTGCCAAAGCTGCACTCAAACTCATCAGGAGGAGTGCCAAAGTAAATACGATTTTCTTCATTTTGCGTTCCTCCTTTTTTTATTTGATAATTACTTTCTTACCATTAATAATATAAACACCCTTAGACAAACCCTGGAGGGAAGAACCTACACACTGGCCCAGAAGGTTATAAACCTTTCCTTGCAATGCTTTCTTAATATCTTCTATCTGGCTGATGCCGGTAGTTTGATAAGTGAAAGAAAGGGTTACGA